>Ga0213880_10000004_pt1 | contig 252537 bp, 256 predicted proteins | sample BarmaccoBMER_R07_FD_165047 | JGI IMG/M metagenome (GOLD analysis project Ga0213880, IMG submission 165047) | Barbacenia macrantha exposed rock microbial communities from rupestrian grasslands, the National Park of Serra do Cipo, Brazil - ER_R07 ... | reverse complement strand
GGAACGGCAGGGTGCGCCAGGCTTCGTTCAAGGGCCTGCGCGAGGACAAGCCCGCCGACGAGGTGGAAGCGAGCATGCCCGCCAAGGCCGCGAAGACCGCGCTCAAGCAGCCCAGGCCCACGGCGGCCAAATCCGGCCAATCCGACGTCGTGCTCGGCGTCACCATCTCCAAGCCCGCCAAGGCGCTGTGGCCGGATGCCGGCGACGGCGAGCCGGTCACCAAGCTCGATCTCGCCCGCTACTATGAAGCGGTCGGCGCGTGGATCATGCCGCATATCGAAGGCCGGCCCTGCTCCATCGTGCGCGCGCCGGACGGGATCGGGGGCGAACATTTCTTCCAGCGCCACGCCATGCTGGGTTCGTCGAACCTTTTGTCCTTCGTGCGGGTGTCGGGCGACCGCAAGCCCTATCTCCAGATCGACCGGATCGAAGGGCTGATCGCCGCGGCGCAGATCGGCGCGCTGGAGCTGCATCCCTGGAATTGCGCGCGCGGACGGCCCGACGTGCCCGGACGGTTCGTCTTTGATCTCGATCCCGCGCCGGACGTCGACTTCGCGCGCGTCGTCGAGGGCGCGCTCGACATCCGCGCGCGGCTGGAGGCGCTGGGCCTTGTGTGCTTCTGCAAGACCACCGGCGGCAAGGGCCTGCACGTGGTGACGCCTTTCAAGGTCTCGGCCAAGGACAAGATCGACTGGACCAAGGCCAAGGCTTTCGCGCGCGAGCTCTGCGTGCGGATGGCGGCCGAGCGGCCCGAGCGCTATCTGGTCAACATGGCGAAGAAGGATCGCCAGGGCCGCATCTTTCTCGACTATCTGCGCAACGACCGCATGTCGACGGCGGTGGCTCCCTTGTCCCCCCGTGCGCGCGCCGGCGCCACCGTGTCGATGCCGCTGACCTGGAGCCAGGTGCGAAAGGGTCTCGATCCGCAAAAGTTCACGCTGCGCACGGCGCCGAAACTGATCGCCAAGAGCCCCGCCTGGCGCGACTACGACAAGGCCGAGCGGCCGCTGGCGCCGGCGTTCCGCAAGCTGATGGCGAGCTAGCTACTTGCGCGCCCGGCGCTTGACGCGGTGCTCGGTCTCCTGGGCGCGGCCCTTGTGCTTCAGGCTCTTCTTGAGCGCGTCCATCAGGTCGATGACGTTGTCCGGCTCCTCCGCCGGCTCGGCGGTGACGATGCGCTCACCCTTCTCCTTGCGGCGGATCAGGTCGCGCAGGGCATTCTCGTAGCGGTCCTCGAACAATTCGGGCTCGAAGGGGCCTTGCTGCTGTTCGATGATCTTCTTGGCGATATCGACCATGCGCTTGTCGGGCCGCGCCGCCGGGATGTCGGCGAAGGCTGTCTTCGGGTTCGCCACCTCGTCGCGCATACGCAGCGTGTACGCAAGCAGTCCCCGCTCCCGCGGCTCGAGAGCGACCAGACGCTCGCGCGTGTGCATCACGACGCGGCCGAGCGCGATGCGGCCGGTCTCCTCCAGTGCTTCGCGGATCACCGTGTAGGCGTCGAGCCCGCTCTTTTCGCTGGGCAGCAGGAAATAGGGCGTGTTCCAGAACATCCGGTCGATATCGCTTTCGTCGACGAAGCGTTCGATGTCGATGGTGTTCGTGGTCTCGAGCTTCACGGCGTCGAGTTCTTCCGGCTTGACGATGACGTAGTGGTTCTTCTGGATCTCGAAGCCACGCACCAGGCTCGAGCGTTCGACCGGCCCGGTGTCGGGATCGGTCGCTACCATCTTGATGCGGTTGTTGGTCTCAGGATTGATCAGATGGAACGAGATGTCGTTGGCGCGCGAGGTGGCGCCGAACAGGGCAACGGGACACGACACCAGGGACAGCCGCAGATGCCCCTGCCACACCGGCCGCGCGCTGAGCCGGGCTTCCTTGCTGTGCGCCGGGCCCGCCTTGGCATGCGACGGGCGGGCGGCCTTGTGGGCATGTTTGGCGGTTTTCCTGGCTGGCATGGCGCGTTCCGTGCAGGCGGCCGCAGCCTTCGGCCGACGGCGCCTGGTCCCAGGCGACTACGCGCGGAGCACGGATTTTGTTCCCTCAGAGCACCACCAGAACCAAGGCGCCCTTCCAGCCCTGCAAGACGTTCTGCGCCGTCTGGCCGATCGCGAGGTGGTCGCCCACGCGCCGGCTGGTTCCCAGCACGATCAGGTTGCGGCCATGGCGCTTAGCCTCGCGCAGGATCGCCTTGTGCGGTTCGATATCGGTGTGGACCGCCGTCTCCATTTTTTCATGTCCATAGCGGGCGGCAAGCGCGCGCACATCCTCGAGCAACGCACGCTCCGTACGCCGGCGCACGATGCGCGCGGTTTTTCGGGCTGCTTGACGGTTCGCGACGTAGAGCGCTTGGAGTTCGTCGGCGGACGCTCCGGCAAGCGCGAAGGCGAATTCCGCGCCGCGCCGCCCCGTCTCGGTGCCGTTGACAGGAACGAGAATATTGAAGCTGCTTTCGGCAATGTCGTTCTCGCTGCCGGCGAAGACCAGCGCCACCGGTCCGGCGAAGTCCGATGCCAGCCTCTCGACAACGGGCGCGAATGCCTCTCCTTCGATCATCCGCTCGATGCCGAGTATCAGGATGTCGTAGCCTTTCGGCGCCTCGGTCGCGACCGCTTCCTGTGCGGTCTCCGGATGGCGCGCCATGACTTCGACTTTGCCGGGCGCCGGCTCGTCGCCCGCCGCATCCTTCACCGCCCGATGGCCTTGCTTGGCGCCGTCGACGGCGATGTTGGCGAGAGTCTGTTCATCGGGCTCCGCGGCTTTGGTGCGCAGCGGCACGACGGTCACCGGAATGCCGCGGCGGCCTGCGATCACACCGGCGAGGCGTGAGGCGAGCTTGCCGCCGGCGCTTTCATCGGCGGCGATCAGAAGCCGCTCGAACTTGCTGACGAAACCGCGCGAGTCGATGTCTTCCTTCGCCAGCCGCGCGCGCTCCTCCTTGCGCAAAGGAACGCGGCCCAGTGCCCAGCGCAGCGAAGGCGGCATCGAAAGCGTGGTGAGAAGCGCCATCACCACGATCATGCTGTAGAGCTCCTTGGTCAGCGCGCCCATGCCCAGGCCGATCGAGGCCACGATCACTTCGGTGCTGCCGCGCGCGTTCATGGCGCAGCCCAGCGCCGTCGCCTCGCGCCCGCTCAGCCTGCCGATCAAGCCGCCCGCAAAGGCGCCCGAGAACTTGCCGACGCTGGCCGCGGCGATGAAGGCGAGGGTGAGCAGCGCGAGTTTGGGATCGCGCAGCACCGTCAAGTCCGCCGACAACCCCGAGAGGCCGAAAAAGATCGGCATCATGAAAGCCGTGATCAGTCCGCGCAGCTGGTCCTCGATATGCCGCGACAGGATGGGGGATTCGCCGACGAGCACTCCGGCGACGAAGGCGCCCAGCACCGTATTGACGCCGATGGCCTGGGTCGCGAGCGCCATCAAGCACATCACGATCAGGATCGCGGTGACCACGGCGTAGTCGCTGAGGAAATTGTCGTTCACCCAGCGAATGAGCCAGAAGACGAGCCGTCGGCCGAGCGTATAACTCAGCACCAGGAACAGCAGCGTCCCGATCACGGTCTTGGCAAGCGTACCGGGGGCGACACCGCCGGCGCCGGCAATGCCCAGCGTGACGGCGATGACGATCCAGCCGATGGTGTCTTCGATGATGGCCGAGGCGACGATGATCTGTCCGAGATCGCGGCGCGCGAAGTTCATCTCCCGGATGACCGTGGCGACGATCTTGATCGACGAGATCGACAGCGCGGTCCCGAGAAAGAGAGCGGTGATCGTGCGGTTGTGCGGCCATGGCAGGACCGAATCGGGGAGGAACTGGCCGAGCAAGAAGCCGCACGCAAAGGGCAGCGCCACGCCTGCGAGCGCGATGGTGAGCGCGGGCGCGCCGACTTTTCTCGCCAGCCGCAGGTCGATTTCCATCCCGGTCAGCAGCAGCAGCATCATGATGCCGACATTGGCGATGCCCGAGAGCAGATTCTTCTGCACCGCGGTCGGCGGGAACACCGCGGCATGAAGATGCGGCAGGAGCCATCCGAACAGCGACGGACCGAGGATCAGGCCCGCCAGGAGTTGTCCGGCCACCCCCGGCTGGCCGATGCGCTGCATGAGTTCGCCGAGACCTCGCCCCACCAGCAGCAACAATGCGATTTCCAGAAGCAGGAGGGCTTCGTCCGTGCTGCCGAGACCGATGCCGCCGGACCTCGGCGACGCGAGGGCCGACGACGCGACGAAGAAGACTGCGACGGCGAGCGGCACACAACGCTTGAGAGTGGGCAAGAGAGGTCCCGCGGGCCGCGACAATGCGGGAAGAAACGCTTCCAGGCGCTCCGGGTTCCGGTCCGGCTCCGCAGTCGATTGGTTACGCGGCTTGCAATGTCCCGCGCAGGAACTTGGCTCCCGGCCGGACGTTTTCCCTTGGCCCAGACGAAAGGATACGACGAATGGACAAGGACCGCATCAAGGGAATGGGAGACCAGGCCAAAGGTGCCCTGAAGGATGCCGCCGGCCGCGTGACGGGCGACAGCAAGCTTCAGGCGGAAGGCAAGGCCGACAAGGTCAAAGGAAAGATCGAGAACGCCGTCGGCGGCGCGAAGGATTCGATCCGCGAATCGCAGCACTGATCGCTTCGGTCTTGAAACGCAACACGCCCGGCGGGTCGCCGGGCGTGTGTGCATTTCTGACAGTATCGTCGGCTCACCAGTCGCGCTCGACGTTGTAGTACGAATAGGACTTCTCGCGCACCGCGCCGAGGTTCCCATCGTTGTTGGTCAGCTCGTCGAGATCGTAGGCCGGAGCCTTCTCGAGCATCGATTTCGAAAGCGGAACGACATAGCCGCCCTTGTCGGCATTGTAGTCGAGCACCGACCAGGGAACGGGATAGTATTTTTCGCCCACGCCCAGAACGCCGCCGAAACCCAGGGCGGCAAACATGATGTGGTCGGAAAGCTTGTCGAGGACGACGTCCTCCACGTGGCCGATCTTGTCGCCCGCCGTGTTGTACACCGCCGTGCCCTTCACTTTGGAAGCCAGAATTGCGCTGGTATGTCCGCTTGCTGTTGCCATGAACAGTCTCCTTCTTGACAAGAGGCAAACGTGAGATGGCGGCGCCGGTTCCCCTTTAGGCGGTGGCGCTCCAATGCCCTGTCGCGGCGTTGCGGTCTTCGCCGTCGAATCCCGTCGCCGGCCTCACCCCTGCCGGCTTGTGGAAGAACAGCGCCTGTCCGACGGTCGCCTTCACCGTGTCGCGCAGGAAGGGCTTGGAGATCAGATAGGTCGGCTCGAGCCGCTCGCCGGTCAGCAGGCATTCGGGAAAGGCTGTGATGAAGATCACCGGAATGTTCAAGGTGCGCAGGATATCGGCCGCGGCGTCGACGCCGGAGCTGCCGTCGGCGAGCTGGATATCGGCCAGTACCAGATCCGGCTCCTGCTCGCGCGCCAGCTTGACCGCTTCCTCGCGGGTGCTGGCGATTCCGACGACGCTATGCCCGATTTCGGTGACGAGGTTCTCGAGATCGATGGCGATGACCATCTCGTCCTCGATGATCAGGATGCGCGAGCTCAGATCGCGGTCGATGGTGCGCAAAGTGCCGGCGATCGCATCCTCGATCTCGTCCGGGCGCATGCCAAGAATGACGGCGGCTTCCTGCACGAAGAAGCCTTCCACGGCGGTCAACAGCAGGGCTTCGCGCTTGGTCGGCTGCAGCGCCTGCAGCCGCTGCTCGACCGAGGTCAGGTCCTCGGAGGCCTCGCCGAGATCGGGCGGCGTCGACGCCGACCAGAACTCGTGGAACAGCCGATAGAGGGCCAGGCGCGGCGGCAGGTCGGAGCGAAGCGCGACGTTGCCTTCCAGCATGGCTTCGAGCAGTGCGCGCACATAGGCGTCTCCGCTGGCCTGCGACCCCGTCAGGGAGCGCGCGTAGCGGCGCAGATAGGGCAGGAACGGCCCTATGGTTGCGGTCATGGACATGGCAGCAGTCCTCCCCTTCAATGCGTCCTGACGGCAACGCACAACGGGCTCGGGAGTTCCCCTTGCGTACCCACGCGAGGGGCGTCGGGAACGCAGGTCCGCGCGGGCTGACACGCTCTCAAACTGCGCCGGCGCGACATCCTTGTCAGCAGCGTTCGGACGCAGCGGTTTTCGCATTCATTTTCGGCGAGTTGCCGGAACCCTTCTCGCGCCGCCTGCGTTCCACACGGGCGAGCGGGAGTTCGCAACGGAATCGCGGTCCCCCCGATCTCTAGAACCGTTCGAGCTCCCGTTCGCACCTACCCTAAATTTTTTCCGGCATGTCGAACTCGAATCGGCAGATCAGGCCCGACGGCCGGTAGTCGATGGTGATGGTGCCGTTGCGCTCGCGCGCAACGCTTTGCCGGATCACCCGCGCTCCAAAGCCTTCCGCCGCAGGCTCCTGCACGAGCGGACCGCCGCTCTCCGTCCAGCTCATGGTGAAACGGCTGCCGGCGTCCGACGGGACGAGTTCCCACTTCAGCGCGACTCTGCCGGTCTCGCACGACAAGGCGCCGTATTTCGCAGCATTGGTGGCCAGTTCGTGCAGCGCCAGCGCCAGGCTTGCGGAGGTGTGCTCGGAGAGGATGACGTCGGTTCCGTGCAGTGCGATGCGCGCTGCCCCGGTTCCCTGAAACGGTTCCAGCGCGGTTTGCGCCACTTCCGAGATCTTGGCCATGCGGCTCGTCGAAGACAGCACGATGCTGCCGGTATTGAGCAATGTCAGCAGGCGGCCCATGAAGGCGTCGACATGGCGCGCGACCTCCGGCTGGTTCTTGGGCCGCGACATGCGCCCGATCGCCTGCACGACCGAGACGAGGTTGCGCGCTCGGTGGCGCATCTCGTCGGCGAGGAGCTCCTTGTGCTGTTCGGCACGCTTCTGTTCGGTGATGTCCGAGGCGCTGCCGACGATCAGGTGGGGCTTGCCCGCATCGTCGGCCGTCAGCAGCGCGTCGCGGCTCATGAACCAGCGCCAGTTGCCGTCGGAGTCGCGCATGCGGAACTCCCAGAACGTCGTCTCGCCGGGCGCGATCGCTTTCAGGCGCTCGAGGTACGACCGAAAACTCGCCGCGTCGTCCTCATGGATGTGGACCATCCACTCGCTCTGGCCGGGCTCGGACGGCGGATGGCCGAGCAACTCGCCGAAGCGGCGGTTCTGGAAAACGCTCTGCTCGCGCTGGACGTCGTAGACATAGATGATGTTCGGCGCCGCTTCGAGCACCTTGCGGGCCAGCGCGGAGTCGAGCGCTGCGCCCGGCGAGGGAGTGGGGGGCTCTTCGATCAGCTTGGGCCCCCGATTGTGCCTGGTTTCAGTTTGTGCAGCGGACACCGTTGCGACTGTCTTGCCTCAGCCTTGACGCCACACAACTTTCCGTCCATGCGCGCCCGGTGTCCAGTGTCCTTTGGATAACTTTCCCATCAGAATCGAAGGGTTGCTGCCGATCATTATCATTTGATGGCTTGGCTTGGGTATTTAAGGTATTTTCTCTGATCAAGCCTGCCAGCCCCGTTCCTGCCGCAGGCGCTCATACGCGCCGTTGATCGCCGAAAGCTTGTCGGTGGCCAGCCGCACGAATTCCGCCGGCACGCCACGGCCGATCAGGCTGTCGGGGTGGTTCTCGCGCACCAGCCTCAGATAGGTCCGCCGGATCGCCTCGTCGTCGGCATCATAGGCGACACCGAGAATGACATAGGGATCGGAGGCTTCGGGCGCGAAGTGGCTGGCGCGAATGCGGCGGAACTCGCCCGGCGAAAACCCGAAGATTTGGGCGACGCGCTCGAGGAAGGCGGCTTCGCCGGGATGCAAAACGCCGTCCGCTTTGGCGATCTCGAACAGGCCGTCGAGAATATCCTCGAGCAGGCCGGGATTGGCGGCGAAGCGCCGCACGATCTGGCGGGCATAGGTCTCGAATCCCGCCGTATCGCCGCGGGCAAGATCGAAGACGCGACGCACATTGGCGGCCTCGGACGGCACCACGCGGAACAGCCGTTCGAATGCCGCAACTTCGTCGGGGGTGACGATACCGTCGGCCTTGGCCATCTTGGCCGACAGCGCGATCACCGCGATGGTGAAGGCGACATCGGCCTCGGCGGACTGAATCCCGGTTCCGGGGCGGAACATATCGCCCAACGCGCCGAGCATGCCGCCCACCGCCGCGCCGAATTTCCCCCAAATGGACATGGGCCCAAATTCCTGGGCAATCTCGGCGGAAATGAGACGCGTGGTGGGATGAGCGGCGCCTGGAATTTCCACATCGATCGCGGTGGCACCTTCACCGACATCGTCGCCGAGTCCCCGCAAGGGGCGCTGCGCACGCTCAAGCTTCTGTCGCGCAGCGATGCCTATGACGATGCCGCGATCGAGGGCATCCGGCGACTCTTGGACCTTGGTCCATCGGACGCGATCCCGGCCGGCGCGGTCGGCCAGGTGCGCATGGGAACGACGGTCGCCACCAATGCGCTGCTCGAGCGCAAAGGTGAGCCTACCGTGCTGGTGACGACCCGGGGCTTTGCCGACCAATTGCGCATCGGCAACCAGAACCGCCCGAAGCTCTTCACGCTGCGCATCGAACTGCCGCAGATGCTGTACGCCGCCGTGATCGAGGCGGACGAGCGGATCACGGCCGAGGGCGAAGTGCTCGCCGTCCTCGACGAGCGAAAGCTGGCGCACGATCTGCGCCAGATCCATGCCGCCGGACTGCGCTCCTGCGCCATCCACTTTCTTCACGCGTACCGGTATCCCGATCACGAGAGAAAGGCCGCCGCCATCGCCCGTGCTCAGGGCTTCGCGCATGTTTCCACCGGTCACGAGACCGCGCCTCTGCCGAAATTCGTGGCGCGCGGCGATACCACGGTGGCGGACGCCTATCTCTCGCCGGTGCTCGATCGCTACACGAAGAAAGTTGGGCGCGGTCTCGGCGACGGCGCGCGGCTGTTCTTCATGACCTCGAATGGCGGTCTCGCCGCTCCGTCGCATTTCCGCGGCAAGGATGCAATCCTTTCCGGGCCCGCCGGCGGCGTGGTGGCCATGGCGGAGACCGCGAAGGAGGCGGGCTTCGAACGCGTCATCGGCTTCGACATGGGCGGGACATCGACCGATGTGGCCCGCTTCGAGGGTGAATACGAGCGCGTCTACGAAAACGAGATCGCGGGCGTGCGGCTCAAGACGCCGATGATGGCGATCCACACCGTCGCAGCCGGCGGCGGTTCGGTTCTGCATTTCGACGGCGCGCGATTCCGGGTCGGCCCCGATTCGGCCGGTGCGGTTCCAGGTCCCATGGCGTATCGCGGCGGCGGCCCGCTGACGGTGACCGACGCCAATGTCATGGTCGGCAAGCTCAAGCCGGACTCGTTCCCGAACATCTTCGGCCCCGGCGGCGATGAGCGCCTCGATGCCGACGCCGTCGGCAGGGCTTTCGAACGGCTGGCGCGTGCCCTAGGCGACGGGCGAAGCGCGGAGGCGGTTGCGGACGGCTTCATCCGCATCGCCGTCGACAACATGGCGAATGCGATTCGCACGATCTCGGTGGCGAAAGGATATGATCCGCGCGACTACGCGCTCAATTGCTTCGGCGGGGCCGCGGGCCAGCATGGCTGTCTCGTCGCCGATGCGCTGGGCATCTCCACGATACTGATTCACCCGCTGTCGGGCTTGCTGTCCGCCTACGGCATGAAGCTCGCGCAGCTGCGAAGCGTGCGCCAGGCCGCATACGGCAAGGACCTGGGGCCGCAGAGCCTCGAGGAAATCGAAGCGATCGCGACCGGTCTGGGACGCCAGGCCGCGGACGACATCGTCGCACAGGGCGGCGAGGTCTCTTCGGTCCAGATCCGCGTCCATCTGCACTACGAAGGAAGCGACACCACGATCCCGATCGACCTCGGCCCCTCAATGCAACGGCAATTCGCCGAGCGCCACGCGCAGCTTTTCGGTTTCGGTTTCGAGGGCCGCGGTCTCATCGCGCAATCGATCGAGGCCGAGGCGGTGGCGCACAATCCGCGTCTCGACGAGCGCATCGCGGCGCCTGGGAGGGCTGCGTCCGCAGCGCAGCGGGCGGAATTCTTCTCGGATGGCGCCTGGAACGAAGCGGCCTTGCGCCACACCGGCGACCTCGAAGCGGACGAAACCGTTCCCGGTCCGGCTTTGCTGATGGAGCCGCATCAGACGGTGGTCGTCGAGCCGGGATGGCAAGCCACGAAAAGCCGCAGCGGCGCCCTGGTGCTGACCTGCTGGCGGCGCGCCGCGCTCGGCAAAGCGGCCCAGCGCACGGACCCCGATCCGGTGCTGCTCGAAGTCTTTGCCAATCGCTTCATGGCGATCGCGGAGGAGATGGGGGTGACGCTCAAGAACACCTCGGCCAGCGTCAACATAAAGGAGCGGCTCGACTTCTCCTGCGCGGTGTTCGACGGCGAGGGTGCCTTGATCGCCAATGCGCCGCACATGCCGGTGCATCTGGGCTCGATGGGCGATTGCGTGAGCGCCATCCTGCGCAAGCATCCCGCCATGCAGGAAGGCGACGTCTTCGTCACCAATGCACCCTATGACGGCGGCACGCATCTGCCGGACATCACGGTCGTGATGCCGGTGTTCGTGCAGGGTTCCCGGCGCTTCTTCGTCGCCAGCCGCGGCCACCATGCCGATATCGGAGGTATCACGCCGGGCTCGATGCCCGCCTTCTCGAAAGACATCGCGGAAGAGGGCGTCCTGTTCGACGGCGTGCGCATGGTGCATGCGGGCCGTTTCGACGAGCCTGCGATGCGCGCCGTTCTCGGCACCCAACCCTATCCCGCGCGCAATCCCGACCAGAACGTCGCCGATCTCAAGGCACAGACCGCGGCTTGCGCCAAAGGGGCCGAAGGCTTGCGGCAGGCCTGCGCCGAGCACGGCGTTGCGACTGTCGAGAACTATATGAATCACGTCCAGGACAACGCCGAAAGCTCGGTCCGCAAAGTGATCGAGGCGCTCAAGGACAGCCGCTTCGAGATGCCGATGGACGGCGGCATGAAGATCGCCATTGCCGTCACCGTCGACAAGGCGCGGCGCAAGGCGCGCATCGACTTCACCGGAACAAGTCCGCAGCAGCTCAACAACTTCAATGCCCCGCGCTCGGTGACCAAGGCGGCGGTGCTCTATGTCTTCCGCTGTCTCGTCGAGTCCGATATTCCGATGAACGCGGGATGCTTGCGGCCGCTCGAGATCGTCGTGCCCGGGGGCTCGCTGCTCAATCCGCGGCCGCCGGCTGCCGTCGCCGCCGGCAATGTCGAAACCAGCCAGGCCGTCGTCGATGCGCTGTTCGGCTGCCTGGGCGTGCTCGCGGCGAGCCAGGGAACGATGAACAATCTGACCTTCGGCAATGGCCGGCATCAGTATTACGAGACCATCTGCGGCGGCGCGGGCGCGGGCCGCGATTTCGACGGCGAGAGCTGCGTGCACACGCACATGACCAATTCGCGCCTCACCGACCCGGAGATTCTGGAAGAGCGCTATCCGGTCCTGGTCGAGGAATTTTCCATGCGGCACGGCTCGGGCGGGGCAGGGCGCCGCCACGGCGGCGACGGCGCGCGCAGACGAATCCGATTCCGCGAAGCGATGACGGCCGCGATCCTGTCGACGCGGCGCGAGACCTCTCCCTTTGGCCTGGAGGGGGGACAGGCCGGCGCGCGCGGCCGCACCACATTGATACGGAACGACGGCGAACGCATCGCGCTCAAGGGCTGCGACGAAGCCGCGGTCAAATCGGGCGACGCCATCGAAATCGAAACTCCGGGGGGCGGGGGGTTTGGAGAGCCTTAGGCAGCCGCCGCCCGAGGGTCGTAGTTGAGAATCGGTGCCAGCCAGCGCTCGGCCTCCGCCACGCTCCAGCCTTTGCGGCGCGCGTAGTCCTCGATCTGGTCGCGCTCGATCTTGCCGATTCCGAAATAGCGGCTTTCGGGATGCGAGAAGTAGAGTCCCGAGACCGACGATCCCGGCCACATGGCGAAGCTCTCCGTGAGCTTGATCCCGGCGCGCGCTTCGGCGTCCAGCAGCGCGAACAGCGTGCCCTTCTCGGTGTGGTCGGGCTGTGCGGGGTAGCCGGGTGCCGGGCGGATGCCGCGATAGGTCTCGGCGATGAGCTGGTCGTTGGGGAGATCCTCGTCGGGAGCGTATCCCCAGAATTCCTTGCGCACGCGCTCATGAAGGCGCTCGGCGAACGCTTCGGCAAGACGGTCGGCGAGCGCACGCAACAAGATCGCGCTGTAGTCGTCATGCGCGGCTTCGAACGCCTTGATGTGCGATTCCTCGCCGAGGCCCGCCGTGACCGCAAAGCCGCCGATGAAATCGGCGACGCCCCTCGGCGCGATGAAATCGGCGAGCGCCATGTTGGGCCGGCCTTGCTCGCGATGCATCTGCTGGCGCAGCGTGTGCAGCGTGGCGAGCGGGAATTTTCGCGCCTTGTCGCCGAACAGAACGATGTCGTCGCCGTCGGAATTGGCAGGCCAGAAGCCCGCGACGGCCTGCGCCGTCAGCCACTTCCCGTCCACGATCTTGGCCAGCATCTGCTGCGCATCGGCATAGAGCCCGCGGGCGGCCTCGCCGACCTTGTCGTCTTCGAGGATGGCGGGGAATTTTCCGGCGAGCTCCCAAGTCTGGAAAAACGGCGTCCAGTCGATATAGCGCGCGAGTTCACCCAGATCATAGGGACCATAATTGCGCACGCCGAAATATGTCGGGACCGGCGGCGTGTAACTCGTCCAATCGGTCCGCATCGCGTTGGCCCGCGCTTCTGCGAGGCTGAGCCGCCGCACGGGACCTTTGCGGTTGGCGTGTTGCAGAGCCAGGGTCTCGTACTCCGTCCGCACGCCGTCGCAAAAGGCGCGGTTCGAGTCCCGGCTGAGCAGGGTTGCCGCGACGCCCACGGCGCGCGAAGCATCGCTCACATGCACTGTCTGGCCACGCCGGTACCGCGGATCGATTTTCACCGCGGTATGCACGCGGCTGGTCGTGGCGCCGCCGATGAGCAGGGGGATGTCGAAGCCCTGGCGCTCCATCTCGGCGGCGACGTTGCACATCTCGTCGAGCGACGGCGTGATCAGGCCGGAGAGTCCGATGATGTTGGCCTTGCGCTCGCGGGCGGTGTCGAGGATTTTCTGCGCAGGCGTCATCACGCCCAGATCGATCACTTCGTAGCCGTTGCATTGCAGGACGACGCCGACGATGTTCTTGCCGATGTCGTGCACGTCGCCCTTGACCGTGGCCATGACGATGCGCCCGACCGGTTCTCTGGTCCCGCCGGCGGCCTGTTCGGCTTCCATGAAGGGGAAGAGATAGGCGACGGCCTTCTTCATTACGCGCGCCGATTTGACGACCTGCGGCAGGAACATCTTGCCTGCGCCGAACAGGTCGCCGACCACGTTCATGCCGCGCATCAGCGGGCCCTCGATGACATCGAGCGGCCGCGAAGCGCGCGCGCGCGCCTCTTCGGTGTCGTCGACAACGAAGGTATCGATGCCCTGGACCAGCGCGTGCTCGAGGCGCTTCTCGACCGGCCAGGAGCGCCATGCGGCGTCTTCCGTCGCCACGGCCTGCTTTCCTTTGTAATCCTGCGCCAAGACGAGCAACCGCTCCGTCGCATCCGGCCGGCGGTCGAACAGCACGTCCTCGATCGCCTCGCGCAAAGGCGTGGGGATGTCCTGATAGACCGGCAGCTGCCCGGCGTTGACGATGCCCATGTCCATGCCGGCCTTGATGGCGTGGAACAGGAACACGCAATGCATCGCCTCGCGCACCGTATCGTTGCCGCGGAAGGAGAAGGAAAAATTGGAGACGCCGCCGGAGATGTGCATGCCGGGCAGCTGCGCACGGATCTCCCGCGCCGCCTCGATGAATGCGACGCCGTAGCCGTTGTGTTCCTCGATCCCGGTTGCCACCGCGAAGATGTTGGGATCGAAGACGATGTCCTCCGGCGGGAAGCCGACCTTGCCGACCAGCAGGTCGTAGGCGCGCCGGCAGATCGCGATCTTGCGCTCGCGGCTGTCGGCCTGGCCCTGTTCGTCGAACGCCATCACGACCACCGCCGCGCCATAGCGCAGGATGGTGCGCGCGCGCTTGAGGAATTCCTCCTCGCCCTCCTTGAGCGAGATGGAGTTGACGATGCACTTCCCCTGCACGCATTTCAGGCCGGCCTCGATCACGCTCCATTTCGAGCTGTCGATCATCAGCGGGACGCGCGCGATGTCCGGCTCGCCCGCCATCATGCAGAGGAAGCGCCGCATCGCGGCTTCCGAATCGATCAGGCCCTCGTCCATGTTGACGTCGACGATCTGGGCGCCGTTCTCGACCTGACTGCGCGCGATCTCCAGCGCCGCCTCATAGTCGTCGGCTGCGATCAGCTTGCGGAACTTGGCCGAGCCCGTGATGTTGGTGCGCTCGCCGACATTGACGAAATTGGTCTCCGGCGTCAGCGTGAAGGGCTCCAGTCCGGACAGACGCATATGGCGCGGCCGCGCCGGGATGGCGCGCGGCGAAACCCCTTTCACGGCTTCGGCGAAGGCGCGGATATGGGCCGGCGTGGTGCCGCAGCAGCCGCCGATGATGTTGACGAGGCCCGCCCGCGCGAACTCGCCCATGCGCTCGGCCATGCTCTCGGGCGTGTCGTCATAGCCGCCGAATTCGTTGGGCAGGCCGGCATTGGGATGGGCGCTGGTCAACGTGTCCGCGACGTGCGAGAGCTCCGCCGCATAGGGCCGAAGCTCCTTGGCGCCGAGCGCGCAATTCAGCCCCACCGCAAAGGGGCGGGCGTGGCGGATCGAATGCCAGAAGGCCTCGACGGTCTGTCCGGTCAAGGTCCGTCCGGAGAGATCGGTGATGGTGCCCGAAATCCACACCGGCAGCCGTTCGCCCAATTCCTCGAAGGCTTCCTCGATGGCGAAGATCGCGGCCTTGGCGTTCAAGGTGTCGAACACGGTCTCGATCATCAGCACGTCGGAGCCGCCGCCGATGAGCCCGCAGGCCGCTTCGAAATAGGTGCGCCGCAGATCGTCGAAGGTGATGTTGCGATAGGCCGGATCGTTGACGTCCGGCGAGATCGACGCCGTGCGGTTCGCCGGCCCGAGCACGCCGGCCACCAGCCGCGGCCGCGAGGACGTCGATGCCTCGTCGCAGACCTGGCGCGCCAGCCGGGCCCCTTCCTGGTTCAGCTCGCCGACCAGCGAAGCGAGCCCGTAATCGGCTTGCGAGGTCTCGGTCGCGGTGAAGGTGTTGGTCTCGATGATGTCTGCGCCCGCGGTGACATAGGCATGGGCGATCTCGCGCACGATGTCGGGACGCGTCAGCGTCAACAGATCGTTGTCGCCCTTGAGTTCGCTGTCGTGCGCGGCGAAGCGCCTGCCGCGGAATTCCGCCTCGCTGAGGCCGTAGCCTTGGATCATGACCCCCCAGGAGCCGTCGAGCAGCAGGACGCGGTGCTTCGCTTCCTCCATCAGCCAGCGGATGCGCGCGGCGCGATCGAAGCTCATGCGGCACCTGCGCTCGTCATCCCGAGCAGCCGGCATGCGGCGAACGTCAGGTCCGACTGGTTCAAGGTATAGAAATGGAACTGGTCGAAGCCGCGGCTGCGCAGCTCGGCGACCTGTTCGGCCATCACCGCGGCGGCGATGATCCGGCGGCTCTCCAGGTTCTGCTCCAATCCGTCATAGAGCTGCGACAGCCATTGCGGCACGCAGGCGCCGCAGCGCGAAGCCATGCGCATCACGCCCTGGAAATTCGTCGTCGGCATCAGGCCGGGAATGATCGGAATGCGGATGCCTTCCGCGAAGGCATTGTCGCGCAGACGCGTCACCGTGTCCGTGTCGAAACAGAACTGGCCGATGGCGCGGCTGGCGCCGGCGTCCACCTTGCGCTTGAGCAGATCGAGGTCGTGGCCGAAGGACGGCGAATCCGGATGACGCTCGGGATAGCAGGAGACGCTGATCTCGAACGCCGCGACGCGTCTCAGCCCGGCGATCATCTCCGGCGTCGAGCCATAGCCTTCGGAATGGGAGGCGTAGCGTCCCTGCATGTTCGGCATGTCGCCGCGCAGGGCCACGATGTGCCGCACGCCCGCATCCCAATAGGATTGCGCGATGGCGTCGATCTCTTCGCGCGGCGCGGAAACGCAGGTGAGATGCGCCGCGGGCGACAGCGAGGTTTCTTCGGCGATGCGTTTGACGGTCGCATGCGTGCGCTCGCGGGTCGATCCGCCGGCGCCATAGGTGACCGAGACGAAGGCCGGCGCCAGCGGTTCGAGCTTGCGGATCGCCTGCCAGAGAAGCTCTTCGGCCTCGGCCGTCTTGGGCGGCGAGAACTCGAACGACACCGCGCGCGGAACCCCGCTGGAAAGGACGGATTTGAGGCTCATGCCGCTTGCGCCCTGCTGAGCTGCGGCCGCGCCGCGAGCCACAGCTTCACGGTCAGCTTTTCCTTCGCGCCGTGTCCCGCGATCGTTTCGGTCGCAAGGCTCTTCAATCCCGCCGCATCGAACCAGCCCTGCACCTCGCGGTCCGAAAAGCCCAGGCGCCGATGGGCGAAATCCGTGCGCAGGAATTCGAGCGCGTGCGGCGCGAAATCCGCGATCAGGATGCGTCCGTCCTGGCGCATCACGCGCGCCGCTTCGGTGATGGCGGCAGAAGGGTCGTCGAGATAATGCAGCACCTGGTGGAAGACCACCGCATCGAAGCCGCCATGCGTGCCGCCATCGGGGAAGGGCAGGCGATAGGTATTGCCCAGGCGCACCTGGCATTGCGTAAGACCGGCGCGCATCAGCCGGTCGCGCGCGATGGCGAGCATTTCGGCGCTGACGTCCAGGCCGACCGCGCGCCGCACATTGGCGCCCAGCAGTTCGAGCATGCGCCCCGTTCCCGTTCCCGCGTCCAGCAGGTTGTCGATCGGCAGCGCCGCCATGTGGCGTGCGATGGCGGCCTCGACATCCTTTTCCGGCGCATGCAGCGCGCGGATGCGCTCCCACTCCCCGGCATTGGCCTTGAAATACGCGGCCGCTTCGGCGGCGCGGGTCTCTCTGACCAGGCCCAGACGCTGCAGATCGGCCGCAAGGACCGGCGAGTCGATCAGCGAATGCTGGATGATGGCGCGGCCCAGTTCGGCGCCCGCGCCGGAATCGGCGCCGCGATAGAAGACCCAGCTTCCTTCCTTGAACCGGTCGATCAATCCCGCGTCGCAAAGCAGCTTGAGATGGCGCGAAACGCGCGGCTGGCTCTGCCCGACGATCTCGGTCAGCTCGCTCACCGTCAGCTCCGCCTGCCGGAGCAGAAGAAGCAGCCGCAGGCGCGTGGTGTCGCCGGCCGCCCTCAGCATCGCCACGAGCTGTTCCATAGAGCATATAAACATATCTTTATATGAGTATGCAATGGCATTGAAGCCCGACAATGGGCCGTGCATAAAGCCTTACGGGGGCGGTCATGCCGCGGTGGACGGGGTTTTTTCTAGCAATCCTGGCGCTGGTTGCAGGCGGCTGCTCGCACCTGTCCCAGCCCGCGCAGGATCCCGGCGATCCGTTCGAGGCTTCGAATCGTCAGGTCTTCGCTTTCAATGTCGCGCTGGACCGGATGTTCATGCAGCGCACCGCCAGATTCTACAACCGCACGGTGCCGCAATCGGCCCGCGACGGCATCCACAACGTCCTGGAAAATCTCGACCTGCCGGTCACCTTTGCCAATGACGTGCTTCAAGGCGAAGCCGAGCGTGCCGCCCAGACTTTCGCCCGCTTCAGCATCAACAGCACGCTGGGTCTTGGCGGCATCTTCGACCCTGCGGCCGTGCATTTCCAGATTGCGGCACACCGGGAGGATTTCGGTCAGACGCTGGGGGTCTGGGGCGTCGGCAACAATCCCTATGTCATGCTTCCCCTGCTGGGGCCGAGTTCGCCGCGCGATGCCGCGGGCCGCGTTGGCGACATTTTGGCCGACCCCATGACATGGCTGACGTTCAAGCAACATATCTGGTGGCAGGGCGGCCGAGCCTATATGGAGCTGCTCGACCTGCGCGCCCGCAATATCGAGACGCTGGACGACATCGAGCGCAGCTCCGTCGATCCCTACGCCTCGGCCCGCAGCCTGTATCGCCAATATCGCGAGAACGAGATAAACAACGGCAAGCCGTCCAAGGCCGATCTCCCGGATCTTTGACGCGGCTGCCATGAACTTGCCATATCCGCCCGCAAGCATCGGGCCGGATCGCGAAAGGCTTCGACCCACAATGCGTTCTCTCATTTCGCTTTCGCCGGCGTGCCGGCTCGTCTTCGTCCTGGCGCTGATGTTGCCCGCCGCCGCGCAGGCGGCCACGCCGGCCGAGATTTTCGTCTCCACCAACATCGAGAGGGGGTTGCAAATCCTGGGTTCGGACAATCCGCAGCGCTCGAGCCGCTTCGAGAGCTTCCTCGAAGGGTTGACCGACATCAGCCGCATCGGCCGCTTCACCCTTGGCAATGCGCGGCGCACGGCGTCGCCCCAGGATCTGGCCGCGTTCGACACCTCGTTCCGCAATTACGCGGTCGCCGTGTACCAGTCGCGGCTCTCCAAATATTCCGGTCAGACGCTGAAGGTCACGGGGTCGGTGGAGAATGGGCCGGGCGATTTCACCGTCTCCACGGTGATGGTCGATCCCGAGGCCAAGTCGGATCAGCAGCCCTTGCCGGTGGGCTTCCGCGTCGTCAATGAGGGCAACCGGATGGTGGTGATCGACGTCTCGGTCGCCGGCGTGTGGCTGTCGATCGAGGAGCGCGACCAGTTCAGCGCCTTCTTAAGCCAGCACAACGGCAGCATCCCGGCGCTGATCCAGCACCTCAATCAGCTCACCACCCAACTCCGGAACGGCGGGCCGGCGCAACGCTGATCGCGCGGGCCGCGCAAGGTCAATTGCGCGCGAACCGCTTGTACTTGATGCGGTGCGGCTGGTCGGCGGCGATGCCGAGCCGGCGCTTCTTGTCTTCCTCGTAGTCCTGAAAATTGCCCTCGAACCATTCCACATGGCTGTCCCCCTCGAAGGCCAGCATGTGCGTCGCGATGCGGTCGAGGAACCAGCGGTCATGGCTGATGATCATGGCGCAGCCGGCGAACTCCTCGAGCGCGAGCTCGAGCGCGCGCAGGGTCTCGACGTCGAGGTCGTTGGTCGGCTCGTCGAGCAACAGGAGATTGGCGCCACCGCGCAGCAATTTGGCCAGATGCACGCGGTTGCGCTCGCCGCCGGAAAGCTGGCCGACCTTCTTCTGCTGGTCGCCGCCCTTGAAATTGAAGGCGCCGACATAGGCTCTGGAATTCATCTTGGTCTTGCCGAATTCGAGGATGTCGGTGCCGCCCGAGATCTCCTGCCAGACGGTCTTGGCCGGATCGAGGGCGTCACGCGACTGGTCGACATAGCCGATCTGCACGGTGTCGCCGATGCGCAGCACGCCGGAATCGGGCTTCTCCTGGCCGGTGATGAGCTTGAACAAGGTGGTCTTGCCCGCGCCGTTCGGCCCGATCACGCCGACGATGCCGCCGGGCGGCAGCTTGAAATTCACGTCCTCGAACAGCAGCCTGTCGCCGAACGCCTTGGACATTCCTTCAGCCTCGACCACGACGGAGCCCAGACGCTCGGCGATCGGGATGAGAATCTGCGCCGGGCCCGAGCGCTGTTCCTGGCTCTTCGCCAGCAGCTCGTCATAGGCGTTGATGCGGGCCTTGGACTTGGCTTGGCGCGCGCGCGGACTGGACGCGATCCATTCGCGCTCGCGGGCGAGCTCGCGCTCGCGCGCGGCCGCTTCCTGGCCCTCCTGGCGCAGACGCTTCTCCTGCACGCCCAGGAACGAGGAATAGTTGCCCTCATGCGGGATGCCTCGGCCGCGATCGAGCTCCAGAATCCAGCGGGTGACATTGTCCAGGAAATAACGGTCGTGGGTGACGAGGATGATGCAGCCCTTGTATTCGCGCAGGGTCTGTTCGAGCCACTGCACGGATTCCGCATCGAGATGGTTCGTCGGTTCGTCGAGCAGCAGGATGTCGGGCGCGTCGAGCAGCAGCCGGCACAGCGCGACGCGGCGCTTCTCGCCGCCCGACAATGTCGCAACCTCCGCATCGCCCTCCGGACAGCGTAGCGCGTCCATCGCCTGGTCGACCTGGCTGTCGAGGTCCCACAGGCCTTGCGCCTCGATCTCGTCCTGGAGCTTCGCCATCTCGTCGGCGGTCTCGTCGGAATAGTTGGCGGCGATCTCGTTGAAGCGGTCGACCAGCGCCTTCTTCGCCGCGACGCCTTCCATCACGTTGTCGCGCACGTTCTTTTCGGGATCGAGCTGCGGCTCCTGCGGCAGATAGCCGGTGCGGATTCCGTCCGCCGCCCAGGCCTCGCCGGTGAACTCCTTGTCCTGGCCGGCCATGATGCGCATCAAGGTCGACTTGCCCGAGCCGTTGACGCCGACGATGCCGATCTTGGCGCCCGGATAGAAGGACAGCCAGATGTCCTTCAGCACCTGCTTGCCGCCGGGATAGGTCTTCGACAGACCTTTCATCACATAGACGTACTGCGGCCCGGCCATGGGACTTTCCTTCGCAGCATGGCTGCTGGATCAAGGGGTGCGGGTTGTAGCCAAGCCCGTCGCTGCGGGCAACGGCTTCAGAACTTGATCTTCGCGCGGCTCAGGAACGAGACGGCGTTGTTGCCGCTCTGGCCGGCGAAGTTCATCTGGTAGGAGGCGTTGGTCTGCAGCGCCACCGAGCCGTCGAGGAAGGTGGTGAGATAGCCGACTTCGAAATCCGTCTCCGACGATTGTCCGTCCAGCAGCAGGCCCTCGGGCAACGGTTGCGCGCGCGCGCCGATGCCGGAGACCAGATCGAAGCCCGTGCCGCCCATGCCGGGTGCCGGATGCGAGACCGCCACGCCCATCGCGTCGTTGCCGAAAAGACCGCGCTTGGCGACGGCGATCCCGTAAGAGCGCGAGCGCCAATCGTCCGAGGCATTGGCGAAACCGGGCTTCAAATCGAGTTTGGTGATCGCCTGCGCGAAGGACGCGGTCGTCATCCAACCGCCGCCAAGCTGCAGGCGCGCCGAAATGCCCACCGACGATGTGTCAGCAGCCCGCACGGAGGGATCGAATTCGCCCAGAACGCCGCCCTGTTCGCTCGTCTGCGAAGCGGTCACTCCGATGCCGCCCCATGGCGCGACGTCCCACCGCACGCCCGCCAGAAGGGAGTTCGCCTCGCGCCGATCTTCCGCAAGGCCGATGCCGCCCAGCGCTGCCACCGAACGCTCCGGCGAGAAGTCCGCGCCCAGGCCCTCAGGCAGCGACTGCCCGCCCAGAGACAGATGCAGGCCCGGGTCCAGTTCGATATCGGTATCGATATAGGTGCCGCCGCCGGCGAGACCGGCATAGGAACCGCGCAACGCCGAGGAACCGAGGAACAGATCGTCGAATGTGCGGGTATCTATCGGGTTCAACGCGGTGAAGCGGCTGGCGAAGTCCGTGCCGGCGCCGAACTCCAACGTCACGCCGTCGATCAGCGACACCGGCGGGTACGAGACGTCGCTGCTTTGCGCGGCGAAGCCGTTCATGCTCACGGTGCCGAGGTCGAAGGTGCCGGCGAGCCGTGCATGCGGCGCGATGGCGTCGAAATCCGCAGCCGTCGCATAGGAACTGAGGTCCAGAGGCGCGGGCGCGTTCGAGCCGCCCGCAAATGCAGGGCTCGCCGCAAACGCCACCAGCCCCGCGACGCACAGCGCGCGGATCGGTCGACCCTTTATGGCAACCGGGCTCACATTCATCCCCAATTTCAGCCTCACCCTAGCAGATCGGGCCCCAGGAATTCAAAGGAAACCAGCCGATTTGGTGGCATTTGGGGCGGTCGAAACCCGAAGGAGGTTACCGAAGGGTAACAAGGCAAGATCGCGGGGACCTGGCCACCGGGCGGTTAACCACACCTACACATCGTAGTATCCAGAGTGGACGCTACTACAGCTTGGCCGTATGCAGCCTCGATGAATCAGCCGCCCCTGAAAGCCGCCATCTTCCCGGTGACGCCCTACCAGCAGAATTGCTCCCTGGTGTGGTGTACGCGCACCAGGCGGGCGGCGCTGGTGGATCCGGGCGGCGAGGTCGAGCGCCTGGCCGAAGCGGTCGAGTCGCAGGGTCTGACACTGGAGAAGGTCCTTCTCACCCATGGCCATCTCGACCATGCCAGCGGCGCCGCCAAGACGGCACGGCGATTCGGCGTGCCGATCGAAGGTCCGCATACGGACGACCTCTTCCTGCTCGAAGAGCTTGGCCGCAACGCGCGCCGGCCGGGATTCGGGGATGCCGAGAACTGTCTTCCCGATCGCTGGCTCGCCGACGGCGACACGGTGCACCTGGGTGAGCTGGAATTCGGCGTGCGCCACTGTCCGGGCCACACGCCGGGCCATGTCGTTTTCTTTCACGAGGGCATGAAGCTCGCCTTCGTCGGCGACGTGCTGTTCAAAGGCTCGATCGGCCGCTGCGACCTGCCGCGTGGCAACTGGCAGCAGCTCATCGATGCGATCACGACGCGGCTATGGCCGCTCGGCGACGACATGCGCTTCGTGCCGGGCCACGGTGCGATGTCGACCTTCGGCTGGGAGCGCAAGACCAATCCCTTCGTCAGCGATCTGGCGCTGGGGAGAGCTTGAGTTCTGTTCTCGACAAAAAATAATTGTCATGGCCCGCGAATGCGGGCCACCCAGGTGACGTGGCCAGCGACCCAAAAATGGTTCACGCGGAGACGCGGAGAACGAAGCTCCACCTCCGCGATTCCGCGCCCCCGCGTGCAATCCTTCTTGTTGTGAAAAACCCAACTGGGTGGCCCGCATTCGCGGGCCATGACATTAGGAGTTGGCTTGCCGATAACCCTTCGGCATGTCGCTCGACACCTTCCCCGGAAATTTCGGTCTGCGCTTCTCCAGGAACGCCGCGACGCCTTCTTTGACATCGGGACCGCCGCCGAGTTCGACCGACAGCGGACCGTCCATCTCCAGAAGCTGGAACGGATCGGGCATCGCCGCGTACTGCCAGAGCATCTGCCGCGTCATGGCGATCGAGACCGGCGCAGTGTTGTCGGCGATCTCGTGCGCTATATCGCGGGCGCGCGGCAGCAGCTCCGCCGGCGGCACCACCTCGCTCACCAGACCGCCCTTGTGCGCTTCCGCGGCGCCGAAGATGCGCCCCGACAGGCACCAGCGCAGCGCCTGGTCGAGGCCGACGAGGCGCGGCAGGAACCAGGCGCTGCCGGCTTCCGGAACCAGCCCCAGTCGCGCGAAGACGAAGCCCATCTTGGCCTCGCTGGACGCGATGCGGATGTCCATCGGTAACGTCAAGGTGATGCCGACGCCGACCGCGGCACCGTTGATCGCCGCGATCGAGGGCTTGCGGCAGCGGTAGATCGCCTCGACGAAGCCGCCACGCGAACTGCGCGGCCGCGAGCCCGGGAACATCGCCGCGCCCTGGTTCACGTCGAAAGCCTCAGCACCGCCCGAGATGTCGGCACCGGCGCAAAAGCCGCGGCCCTCGCCGGTGACGATCACCACGCGCACATTGTCGTCGGCATCGGCCTTGAGGAAGGCGTCCTCGATCTCGCTGCCCATCAGCGCGGTATAGGCATTGAGCTTGTCGGGCCGGTTCAAGGTGAGCGTGAGGATGGGGCCGTCGATCTCGGCTCTGATGTGTTCGTAGTGCATGGCGCTCTCCTCAGCGAACCCGGGATGATACCGAAAAACCGGCTTTACGCCGCGTCAGGCACAACGGACTCGACTCGCGCCCCGGCGCCTGATTTTTTGTCGGCCACGCGCAGAGGGAGCTTGGCCAATGACCGCGATCAATCCGGTGACGGACCTTTCCAAGGATGGCGACATCGCCGTCGTCACGCTCAATTCGCCGCCGGTGAACGCGCTGTCCGCCAATGTGCGCGACGGGCTGTTCGAGGCCTTCCGGCAGGCCAAGGAAGACGCCTCGGTCAAGGCGATCGTGCTGATCTGCGAAGGCCGCACCTTCATCGCGGGCGCCGATATCTCCGAGTTCGGCGGCCAGATGAAAGGCGCCAGCCTGTTCGACGTCGAGAACGGCATCGAGGATTCGCCCAAGCCGGTGATCGCCGCCATCCACGGCACCGCGCTGGGCGGCGGCCTCGAAGTGGCACTGTGCGCGCATTACCGCGTCGCGGTGCCGAGCGCGAAATGCGGCCTGCCGGAGGTCAACATCGGCTTGCTGCCCGGCGCCGGCGGCACGCAACGCCTGCCGCGCATCGTAGGCGTCGAGAAGGCACTGGAAATGGTCACCACCGGCCAGCACGTGCCGGCAAAGCAATGTTTCGAGATGGGGCTGGTCGACGAGCTCGCGCCGGAGGGAAAGTTGAAAGAGACCGCGCTCGCCTTTGCGCGCAAATGCGTAGCCGAGAACAAGCCGCTCAAGAAAGTGCGCGACAACAACGCCAAGCTCGAAGCTGCCAAGGGCCATCCCGAGATCTTTGCCAATTTCCGCAAAGCCAACGCGCGCAAGTTCCGCGGCTTCCTGGCGCCGGAGAACAACATCAAATGCATCGAGGCGGCGGTGAATTCCGCGAGCTTCGACGAAGGCCTCAAGGCCGAGCGCAAGCTGTTCATGGAACTGATGATGGGCGAGCAATCCGCCGCCCAGCGCTATGCCTTCTTCGCCGAGCGCCAGGCCAACAAGATTCCCGACGTGCCGGACGATACTCGGACCATCGCCATCAAGAAGGTTGGTGTCATCGGCGCCGGCACCATGGGCGGCGGCATCTCCATGAACTTCGCCAATGCCGGAATTCCTGTGACCATCGTGGAGGTCAAGCAGGATGCGCTGGACCGCGGCTTGAAAGTGGTTCGTGGCAACTATGAGCGCAGTGCCAAGGGCGGCCGCTTCACCATGGACGACGTCGAGAAGCGCATGGGCCTGCTCGCCGGTTCCCTCAGTCTCGAGGACCTCAAGGATTGCGATCTGGTGATCGAGGCCGTGTTCGAGCGCATGGACATCAAGAAGGACGTGTTCGCGCGGCTCGACGGCATCGTCAAGCAGGGCGCTATCCTGGCAACCAACACGTCCTATCTGAACGTCGACGAGATCGCGTCCGCGACCAAGCGACCGGAATATGTGATCGGCCTGCACTTCTTCTCGCCCGCCAATGTGATGCGCCTGCTCGAGATCGTGCGCGGCGAGAAGACCTCCAAGGAAGTGGTCGCCACCGCGATGAAACTCGCCAAGACCATCGGCAAGGTCGGCGTGCTGGTCGGCGTCTGTCCGGGCTTCGTCGGCAACCGCATGCTGGCGCAGCGCACCCGCGAGGCCAACGCGCTGGTGCTCGAAGGCGCGATGCCGTGGGACGTCGACCGCGTGCTCTACGATTTCGGTTTTCCGATGGGGCCGTTCGCGATGGGCGACCTCGCCGGTCTCGACATTGGCTGGGTGAAGGAGCAGTCCAAGAGCTCGACCTTGCGCGAATGCCTCTGCGAGATGGACCGCCGCGGCCAGAAGACCGGCGCCGGGTTCTACGATTACGACGAGAACCGCAACGCCAAGCCGTCGCCGGTGACGGAGAAGGTGATCGCGGACTTCCGCGCCAAGCAGGGCATCAATCCGCGCACGATCTCCGACGACGAGATCCTGGAGCGCTGCCTCTATCCCATGGTCAATGAGGGCGCGAAGATTCTCGAGGAGAAGAAGGCGATCCGCGCCTCCGACATCGACGTGGTCTGGCTCAACGGCTACGGCTTCCCGGTCTACCGCGGCGGCCCGATGTATTGGGGCGAAAAGGTGGGACTGCAGAAAATTCTGGAGCGCATGAAATCGTTTCAGGCGCAGATGGGTGATGCATTCAAACCCTCGGCGCTCCTTGAGAGACTTGTTGCGGAGGACAAGAAGTTCTCAGACATCAAGTGACAGTGTCATCCCCGGCCGAGCGAACGAAGTGAGCGAGGGGAAGGGGACCCAGGTGGTTATGGAATGTCGGTGTCGAAAGAAGGGCACAGAGTTTTCGCTCTGAATATCGGAGTGAGCTTCGCGGCCTGGGTCCCCTTCCCCTCGCGTTGCTATCGCTACGCTCGGCCGGGGATGACAGCTGAGTTTGAATTGACGAGCGGAGAAGTACAATACGTAAGCTATTCGTCGCTGTGTTCGAAGCCGATATTGGTGTCGCCTGCGCGCGCCGCCTGCGCGAGCACTCGCGATACGGCATCGTAGCGGGCAAGACGGTCCGCGCGGATGACGATGGCCGGTTGCGGCGTCTGCCGTGCGGCGTCGGCGAGATAGCTATCGAGCGTCTGTGGATCGACAGGCTGTCCGTTCCAGGAGGTCGAGCCGTCGAAGTCCACCGTCACTCTGACGATCGGTGGCGGCACGGAAGCGGAATTGCTTGCGGTCGTGATCTTGATCGCATTGGTCTGCAGGGGCAGCGTGATGATCAGCAGCGTCAAGAGCACCAGCATCACGTCGATCAGCGGCGTGGTATTGATGTCGGCGACGATGTCGTTGTTCTTGGATTGAACGGTCGCGGCCATGAACTCCTCCCCAGGATGGCACTCGAGAAGGCTGCGTGCGGAATGTGGCGGAACTAGGAAAGGATTGGGCAATGCGTGAGGCAGTGATCGTTTCTTATGCGCGAACGGGGTTGGCGAAAGCCGCGCGCGGCGGCTTCAACAACACCTCCAACATGGCGATGCTGGCGCATGCGGTGAAACACGCGGTCGCGCGCTCCAAGGCCGATCCGGCCGAGGTCGAGGACGTGGTCGCAGGCTGCGTGGCGGCGTCTGGCAACGTGGCGCGCGGGGCGGCATTGCTGGCGGGCCTGCCGATCACGACGTCGGGCTCGACGGTGCATCGCGCCTGTTCCTCGGGCCTCAACGCCATCGCCAATGCGGCGCGCTACGTCATCGACGACGGCGCGCAGATCGTGGTCGGCGGCGGCGTCGATTCGATCACTTTCCAGGGCGGCGGCGGCGGCGGCAAGGAGCCCAAGATCGTCGAGATGTATCCGGACTACTGGATGCCGATGATCGATACCGCCGATGTCGTCGCGGCACGCTACAGCATCTCGCGCGAATACCAGGACCGCTATTCGCTCGAATCCCAGAAGCGCATGGCCGCGGCCCAGCAGGCGGGCAAGTTCAAGGACGAGATCGTGCCGATGGCCACGACGATGAAAGTCGTCGACAAGCAGACCAAGGAAGAATCCATCGTCGACTACACGGTCACGCGCGACGAATGCAATCGCCCCGAGACGACGCTCGAAGGCCTGGCCAAGCTCGAGCCGGTGAAGGGTCCGGGCAAGTTCATCACCGCCGGCAATGCCTCGCAGCTCTCCGACGGCGCGGCCGCGGTCGTCATCATGGAAGCCAAGGAAGCGGAGAGGCGCGGCCTGCAGCCGATGGGGGCTTTCAAGGGCTGGGCAGTCGCCGGCTGCAAGCCGGACGAGATGGGCATTGGCCCTGTCTTCGCGGTGCCGCGCCTGCTCGAGCGCCACGGCCTCAAGGTCTCGGACATCGATCTGTGGGAGCTCAACGAGGCGTTCGCGTCGCAGTGCCTGTATTGCCGCGACAAACTCGGCATCGATCCGGAGATCTACAACGTCAATGGCGGCTCCATTGCCATCGGCCATCCCTTCGGGATGACCGGCGCGCGGCTCACGGGCCACGCGCTGATGGAAGGAAAGCGTCGCGGCGCCAAGAAGGTCGTCGTCTCGATGTGCATCGGCGGCGGCATGGGCGCGGCCGGATTGTTCGAGGTGTATTGATGGCCTATGCCCCCTTCGAGGAGTCGCTGCGCCGCGTCATCACGGGCGACGACGGGCAAGGCAATTCCACCATCATCATCGACGGCCCGCCGGCCGACACCGCGATCACCCAGGGCCGCGGCGGCTTGCTCGAAATCTGGACGGACACGCTCCTGGCCGCCATCGAGCCCCAGGACCCCACGGATCGCGGCAAGGGAAAGGTCGTGCTTTCGCCACCGAAACAAGGCGTCAAAGTGCGCTGGTTCGTCATCGAGCCCGTGCCGGAAGGCATCGCCAAGGCCGATCTCGACGCGGCGGCGCGCGCGGCCTTCGCCGCGTTCGGCGCCGAGCACCACGTCCAGGATCAGAGCCGCCACTCGGCGATGCATGAGACCCATACGCTCGATGTCATTTGTCTGCTCCAGGGCGAGGTCAGCCTCATCCTCGAAAGCGGCGAGACGCGGCTGAAGCCCGGACAGGTCGTGATCCAGCGCGCCACCAACCATGCCTGGGTTGCGCATGGCGGCCCCGCCCTGCTGCTCGCAATCCTGATCGACAGGCCGGTGGTCACGCAATCGTTATAGCGGAACTCGGATCGGCCAAAAAAAAGATTTGCACGCGGAGCCGCGGAGAACGCGGAAACGACGCTGACCTCCGCGGCCTCCGCGCCTCCGCGTGAACCCTTCCTTCTTGGTGGCCGGGGCGGCCAGGGCCGCGACGAAAAAGTTGCGCGTCTTCATCCACAACCTCGCTTCACCATGACGCTGCGCCTGGCATGGACGCGCGCGCACATGCTTCGTATGCTGACCGCAAGGGAGAGGGATATCGTGTTTCGGTTCCGTGTCCTCGCCGTTCTTTCGCTCGGCCTGGCGCTCGCCGGTTGCACCGGGGCGCAGAAATGGGCGGACAACGACCCGCTCGAGCCGTTCAACCGGCAGGTGTTCAGGATCAATCAAAGCCTGGACCGTCACGCGGCGCTTCCGGCCGCGGTGTTCTACAAATCGAGCGTTCCCGGCGACCTGCGAGACGGCGTGCACAACGTGCTGCAGAATGTCGGTCTGCCGGTCACGGTCGCAAACGATCTGTTGCAGGGCGAAGCGTCGCGGGCCGGGGTTGCGGCCGGCCGCTTCTGCGTCAACACGACCATCGGCGTGCTGGGCGTGATGGACCCGGCGACCGATATGGGCATGCCGCTCCAGCAGGACGATTTCGGACAGACTTTGGCGGTCTACGGCGTGCCGGGCGGGCCCTATGTCGTCCTGCCGCTGCTCGGCGCGACGCTGCCGCGCGATGCCGTCGGACGGCTTTTCGTCGATCATTATTTCAGCCCGCTCAGCTATTTCGACTATAGCGGCCATTACTATGTGTCGCTCGGGACGCGCGTGTTCTCGACCGTGGACGGCCGTTCCCGCGCCATCGACCGCATCCGCGAGATCGAGCGCAATTCCATCGATCAGTACACTGCCATGCGCGACGCCTATCTCAGGCACCGCGAGGACCAGATCCGCCACCGCCTGCCGTCCGACTCCGAATCGATGGCGAATTGATACTCCGACGCGTTTCGTCTATCTGGCTTCGCCATGAAGGTCGTCGAATCGCTGGTGAGCTTCTGCTGCCGCAACGCCGGCGCGGTGGTGGGCGGAATTGTCCTAGCCGCGATTCTGAGCGCGTTCTATACCGAGCACAATTTCAAGATCGACACCAACAGCGAGAATCTGGTTTCGCGCCGCCTCGACTGGCGTCAGCGCGAGGCGCATTACGACAAGCTGTTTCCGCAGCAGGACCAGCTCATCCTGGTCGTGATCGACGGCACCACCCAGGAACAGGCTCTGCGCGCGCAGCAGGTGCTGGCGGCGCGCCTGGCGCCTCAGAAGGCGATGTTCTCGTCGGTGCGGCAGCCGGGCGGCGGCGCGTTCTTTCAGCGCAACGGTCTGCTCTTCCTGCCGCTCGGCCAGGTCAAGGACACGACCGAGAAACTCATCGCGGCGCAACCCTTCCTCAGTGTGCTCGCCGCCGATCCGAGCCTGCGCGGCGTGATGGAGGGCCTTTCGACGGCACTGGAAGGGGTGAACCGCGGACAGGCGAGGCTCGAGCAGCTCGACAAGCCGATCAAGGCCTTCGGCGCGACGTTGGATGCGGTCGTCAAGGGACAGACGCCCTATCTCTCCTGGCAGGCCCTCATCAACGGCGATCCCGGCCGCACGCGCAGCTTCCTCGAAGTCAAGGCGGCGCTGAATTTCAATGCGCTGTCGCCCGGCGCGGCCGCCGTCGATCGCATCCGCGCCGAGGCCAGGGCACTGGGCCTCGTCCCCGCGCATGGCGTGCGCGTGCGGATGACGGGACCCGTGCCGCTGGCGGACGAGGAGTTCGCCAGCATCGCCGATCGCGCGGACCTCATGGGCATCGTGATCCTGGCGGCCGTGACCTTGACGCTGTGGCTGGCGGTGAGCTCCTTCCGCATCATCTTCGCCATCCTGACGACGCTGTTCGCCGGGCTTTCCATCACCATGGCGCTGGGACTTGCGGCGGTCGGCGTGTTCAACATCATCTCGATCGCGTTCGTCGCGCTGTTCGTCGGCCTCGGCGTCGATTTCGCGGTGCAGTTCGCGGTGCGCTATCGTGCCGAACGCTATTCGCGCGCCGCCCTGATGCCGGCGCTTGTCGGTGCCGGCCGCAATCTGGGGCTGCCGCTGGCGCTGGCCGCGGCGGCGACGGCGGCGGGCTTCTTCGCCTTCCTGCCGACCGACTATGTCGGCGTGGCCGAACTGGGCGAGATCGCCGGCATCGGCATGATCGTCGCCTTCCTGCTCGCGATCACGATGCTGCCGGCGCTGCTGATGCTGCTCAAGCCCGGCGGCGAACACGAAGAGGTGGGCTTCGCCTCGCTCAAGGGCGCCGACGGTTTCGTTCGGCGCAACCGGCGCACGATCATCCTGTCCGGGGTGCTGCTGGGGCTCGCCGGCATGGCCTGCATTCCGTTCATGCGCTTCGATTCCAACCCGCTGGATCTGCGCAGCCGCAAGGTCGAATCGGTCTCCACGCTGTACGACCTGATGGCGGATCCGCAGACGAGCCCCAACACGATCAACGTGCTCGCGCCGTCGCTGCCGGCGGCCGACAAGGTTGCAGCGCGGCTCGCGCGCATACCCGAAGTCGGCCAGACGCTGACACTGAGCAGCTTCATTCCCGACGAGCAGCCGCAGAAAATGGCGCTGATCTCCGATGCCTCTCTGCTGCTCGATACCGCGCTCAATCCGCCGGTCGTCAAGCCGGCGCCCGGCGACGCCGAGGTGGTTCAAAGCATGCGCGGGACCGCAAAAGCGTTGCGCGCGGCCAAAGGCGATGCCGCGTCACGGGCCGACGCGGCGAGGCTCGCCGGCGTGCTCGACCGTCTGGCCGGACAGGCCCCCGAGTCGAGGGCGCGGGCGCAGGCCGCGATGATCCCCGATCTCGAAACGCTGCTGAACGAACTGAGCCTCGCGCTTCAGCCGACCGGCATCGCCCGCAACAGCATGCCTCCTGATCTGGTCAGCGACTGGATCGCGCCGGATGGAACGGCGCGCGTCGAGCTGGCGCCGAAGGACAAGAGGGGCTCGGACGCGGCGCTCAGAAGCTTCGCGAACGCGGTGGTTCAAGCGGCGCCGACCGCCACCGGCGCGCCGATCTCGATCCGGAAATACGGGCTTGCCATCACCCGTGCCTTCGCCAAGGCGGGTCTGCTCGCCTTTGTGGTCATCACCCTGCTTCTGATCGCGGTGTTGAGGCGGATACGCGACGTCCTGCTGACGATCGCGCCGCTGCTGTTGAGCGGCCTGCTCACGGTGCTGACCTGCGTCGCGATCGGGCTGGATTTCAATTTCGCAAACGTCATCGCCATGCCCTTGCTGTTCGGGATCGGCGTGGCCTTCGACATCTATTTCGTCAATGCCTGGCGCGATGGCGCGCGCGATCTTCTGGAATCGAGCCTGACGCGCGCCGTGGTGTTCAGTGCGCTGACGACCGCGTCGGGTTTCGGCACCTTGTGGCTGTCGAGCCATCCCGGGACCGCCAGCATGGGCGAACTCTTGATGATCTCGCTCGGATGGACGCTGGCGACGACGCTGGTCTTCCTGCCCGCGCTGCTGGGACCTGCACCGAAGAGGGGATGATTGCCGGTTTCAATCAAGAAATCATTGTCATCGCCCGGCTTGTCCGGGCGACCCAATTTGGCAACGAAAAGAGAAATATGGGTCGCCCGCATAAAGCGGGCGATGACAATATGAAATTGACGAAACGGGTTGGAAACGCCACAGCCCTATTTCATCAGCGAATCGGTGAGGTCGTTGATCTTCTTGATCAGCGCCGGCGCGCCGCCGGATGCGAGCGTGGCTCCGAAATCGGAGCGCCGCGTGGCCAGTTCGCTGATCGTGCCGTTCAGATAGACGTCGAGGATCTTCCACGATCCGCCCACTTCGCGCAGGCGGTAGTTGAAGGGAACGGTCTGGCCCGAGGTGACCAGCTTGCTCTGCACGATCTTGTCGGCGCCGCGCGGTTGCACGGCCGGATCGACGACGAATTTCTCGCCGCCATAGCTGTCGAAGTTCTTGGCATAGCTCACGACCGTCATGCGCTCGAAGGCCTTGGTCAGGCCCTGCTGATCGCTCGCCGACAGACCCGCCCAGCCGGGCCCGACGATGATCCTGGTCATGTCGCCAAGGTCATAGGCCTGCTCGACGACGGGTGTCATCTTGGCGATGCGCCCATTAAGGCCCAGCGCCTTTCCCTGCTTCATGGTGTCCATCAAGCCGTCGTAGAACGACTGCACCGTCTGCACCGCCGGATCGGTCTGAGCCGCGGCAGGGGCGGCCATCGTCAGCGCCACCGCCAAAGCTGCGAACCGGAAAAGCGTCATCGTCTTCATGGTGCCTCCAAGGGGACGAAACGTTTGCGGCGGATTTTGGTCAAGCCTCGCGGTCCAGAAGCGAGAATGGAAAGGCATGCAGGCGGGCGGCGGCGGCGCCGTAGAGGGTCAGCTCCTCGGCCGCGGCTTCGGCCAGCCTTTGCGCCTCGGCGCGGGCGTGCGCGACGCCATAGATGGACACCAGGGTCGCTTTGCCCTTGTTCTGGTCCTTGCCCACCCCCTTGCCGGTTTTTTCCGCGGTGCTCGTGACGTCCAGCAGGTCGTCGGTTATCTGGAACACCAGACCCATGTTGCGCGCATAGCGGCGCAGCCGCCCACGATCCGCCTCACCGGCTTCGCCCAGGATCGCGCCGGCCTCACAGGAGAATTCGAACAGCTGCCCGGTCTTGAGCCGCTGCAGGAGCATGATCTCATTGGCGCCGAATGCGGCATCCTGAGCCCGCATGTCGATCATCTGGCCGCCGATCATGCCGTTGCTGCCTGCGGCTTGCGCCAGACGCGCGGCGAGCTGGCAGCGCACCTCGGCGGAGGGATGGGTCGCAGGATCGGCCAGGATTTCGAACGCAATGGTCAGCAGCGCATCGCCGGCCAGCACCGCCGTCGCCTCGTCGAAGGCGATGTGGGCCGTCGGCCGCCCGCGGCGCAGCGCATCGTCGTCCATGCAGGGAAGGTCGTCATGGACCAGCGAATAGGTGTGCAGCGCCTCGATCGCGGCGGCCGCCCTCAGCGCGCCGTCCTCCTTCGCCCCGAACAGCCGCGCGCTTTCGAGGACCAGGAACGGCCGAAGCCGCTTGCCACCCGCAAAAACCGCGTAACGCATGGCTTCCTGGACGCGTGCGTGGAGCCCGTGCGGCTTGGGCAGGATCTGTTCGAGAATGGCATCCACCGCCCGGGCAGACTGCGCCATGGCAGGTCCAAGCCCCGCATCGGGGCGGTCGAAAGCTGGTGAAAAGTTGTTCATGATCCGGCACGAACTCGCGTGCGGCGACCATAGCATATCAGTGCTGTCGCCAAGCCCCTTGGCGAACTATTGCATGTTGCGTTGCAATAAAGCCATTGCAGGCCTCGTGCGTTTCTGGAAGATGGGGTTCGGGGCCGTCTCGGCCTTTGGAGCCAGTCCATGCGTGTCGTCCTTGCCCAGCCGCGCGGCTTTTGCGCGGGCGTCGTCCGGGCCATCGACATCGTCGAGCGCGCGCTCGAGAAGTACGGACAGCCCGTCTATGTGCGCCATGAGATCGTGCACAACAAGCATGTCGTGGACGCGCTCAAGAACAAGGGCGCGCGCTTCGTCGAGGAATTGAACGAAGTGCCCGATGGCGCGGTGACGGTGTTCAGCGCTCACGGCGTGCCCCAAAGCGTGGTCAAGGATGCGTCGGCGCGCGGGCTGCCCGTGCTCGACGCGACCTGTCCGCTGGTTTCGAAAGTGCACAACCAGGGCAAGCGCTATGTCGCACACGGCCGCAAGCTGATCCTGATCGGCCATGCCGGCCATCCCGAGGTCGAAGGCACGATGGGCCAAGTGGGCGCTCCGGTGTTCCTGGTCTCCTCGGAAGCCGATGTCGACGCGCTGAAGATCGATCCGGCAACGCCGGCTGCCTATATCACGCAGACCACGCTCTCCATCGACGACACCAAGAGCATCATCGCGGCTCTGAAGCGCAAATTCGCCGACATCGTCGGGCCCGAAACCACCGACATCTGCTACGCGACCCAGAACCGCCAGACCGCAGTGCGCGAACTTGCGAAAGTCGCCGACGTGATCCTGGTGGTGGGCGCCAAGAACAGCTCGAACTCCAACCGGCTGGTGGAGATCGGCCGCGAGGCGGGGGTTCCGTCCTATCTCATCGCCGACGGCAGCGAGCTCGATCCCCTCTGGGTCAAGGGCAAGAGCGCGGTGGGTCTGACCGCGGGCGCCTCGGCACCGGAAAAGCTGGTCGACGACGTGATCGGCGCGCTCGGGCGTATCGCGCCGGTCGAGGTCACAACCATGGACGGCAAGAAGGAGCATATCGAGTTCCGCCTGCCGGCCGAATTGCGGGATTAGCGCCGATGGGCATTCCTCTCAAGCAGGCCGCCAAGATCGGCACCTATGTGATGAAGCAGCACCTTTCCGGGGTGAAGCGCTATCCGCTGGTGCTGATGCTGGAGCCTCTGTTCCGCTGCAATCTCGCCTGCGCCGGCTGCGGCAAGATCGACTATCCCGACGAAATCCTGAACCAGCGGCTCTCTTACGACGAATGCATGCAGGCGATCGACGAGTGCGGGGCGCCCGCGGTCTCCATCGCCGGGGGCGAGCCGCTGCTCCACCGCGACATGCCCAGGATCGTCGAAGGGTTCCTGGCGCGAGACAAGTTCGTCATCCTCTGCACCAATGCGCTGCTGCTGGCCAAGAAGATCGACCAGTACAAGCCGCACGCCAATTTCACCTGGTCGATCCATCTCGACGGCGACAAGGCGATGCATGACCATTCGGTCTGTCTCGACGGCGTCTACGACAAGGCCATCGAGGCGATCAAGCTTGCCAAGAGCAAGGGTTTCCGCACGCAGATCAATTGCACGCTGTTCTCGAATGCCATCCCGGAGCGGGTGGCGAAGTTCTTCGACCTGATGACCGAGATGGGCCTCGACGGCATCACCATCTCGCCGGGCTACGCCTATGAGCGCGCCCCCGACCAGGAAAGCTTCCTCAACCGCGAGCGCACCAAGAAGCTGTTCCGCGACATTCTCAGCCGCGGCAATGGCGGCAAGAATTGGGAATTCACCCAGTCGGCGCTGTTCCTCGACTTCCTCGCCGGCAACCAGGCGTACGAGTGCACGCCGTGGTCGATGCCGCTGCGTTGCGTCTTCGGCTGGCAGAAGCCGTGCTATCTCCTCGGCGAAGGCTATGCCAAGACCTTCAAGGAGCTGATGGAAGACACCGAGTGGGACAAATACGGCGTCGGCAAGTACGAGAAGTGCCAGGACTGCATGGTCCATTGCGGTTTCGAGGGCACCGCGGTCGTCGACTCGATCAAGCGCCCGCACAAGCTCATTCCCCTGGCGTTGCGCGGCGTGAAGACCGACGGGCCCTTCGCCAAAGACATCGACACTTCCCGGCAGCGCCCCGCCGAGTTCGTCTTCTCCAAGCATGTCGAGCACAAGCTAGCCGAGATACGGACAGCCAAGACCCGGCCCCAGCGCCTCGACGCAGCGCAGTAAGGCGGCGAACGCCTTCTCGCTGTCGCGCGCGGTGCGGATGAGCGCCGGGATTTGCGCAGGCTTGCTCATCACCGACATCAACACGCGCCCCAGCGAAATTGATCCGTCCGGCTTCATTGCCACCAGCGCCGCCCGCGGAAGCTCTTGTTCGGCTATATCCGAGATTATGCGCAGCGCCGCAAAGGGGAGGTTCCTGGCCGCGGCGGCACGTGCTGCAACATGGGATTCCAAATCCACCGATACCGCCTTGGTCGATTGGTGGAGCAAAGCCTTGACCTCGGCGCTGCCAGCGATCTCGCCGCGCCCGAGCACTGCGCCCAGCATGGCGTCCGGCACACGGGCCGCGAGCCGCGCGGTCCAGCCCGCATCGGTCTCGAAGATGTCGTTGGCGGTGACGACACGCTCGGCGACCACGGCATCGCCGATCTTCAAGTCAGGCGACAAGGCACCCGCGATGCCGACGGAGATGACGCCGCGGATATCGGATGCGATTTCCAATCTGGTTCCGACGGCAACGCGGACGTGGGCCGTCCTTAAAATCCGCGCTTCACGCTTCAGCCCGCACACGGCGAGGATCGTCATTTATGTTCGCTGTCTTCGCGCTCGATCCTGGCCTGATATTCTTTCATCATCGGCCCTACCGCCGTGCAGAGCGGATAAGTGCAGACGATACATAACAGGATGGCGACCGCCAGCACGTCGGTGTCGTAAGGCCAGAACCAGCGCAGATTGCCCAGTTGGTCGGCCAGAACGAGCCCCATTGAAACGGCAAGTGCGACCGATGTGGCAACAAGCGCGGCTCGGCGGCGCGTCGTCATCACAAACCGTATCCGACTTGCCGCGAATTGCCGCTCTTGAGGTTGCGGTAGCGCGCCACGGCCCACAGCGGGAAGAACTTCGCATAGCCGTGATAGCGCAGATAAAAGACGCGCGGGAAGCCGCCGCCGGTGTAGCTCTCCTCCGGCCACAGCCCGTCCTCGCGCTGTGTCGCCTGCAGATAGCGGATGCCGCGCGCCACCGCGGGGTGATCGACCTCGCCCGCGGCCATCAACCCGAGCAGGGCCCAGGCGGTCTGCGAGGCGCACGAGGCGCTGCGTTCGTACCCTTTGTAATCGAGCTTGTAGCTGTCGCAGCTCTCGCCCCAGCCGCCGTCCGCGTTCTGGATCGCCACCAACCACTCCACGGCGCGGCGCACCATGGGATCGCCGGCAGCAATGCCCGCCGCATTCAACCCCGCCAACGCCGACCAGGTGCCGTAGATATAGTTCACGCCCCAGCGGCCGAACCAGCTGCCGTCCCTCATCTGCGATTTGCGCAGGAAATCGACGCCGGCTTTGACGTGTGGACCGCTCACGTCGGCGCCGAGTTGCATCAGCAGGCCGATGCAGCGGCTGGTGACGTCGTCGGTCGGCGGATCGAGCAGCGCGCCGTGATCGGCGAAGGGGATGTTGTTGAGGTAGTAATGGACGTTGTCGGCGTCGAAGGCGCCCCAGCCACCGTTCTTGCTCTGCAGGCCTTCGACCCATTCGCGGCCGCGCGCGATGGCTTCGGCATGGCGCGGCGCATCGAAGCGATGCAGCGCCATCGCCACCACCGCGGTGTCGTCGAGATCGGGGTAATAGTCGTTCCAGTACTGGAAGGCCCAGCCGCCGGGCCGCACGTCCGGCCGCTCTTCCGCCCAGTCGCCTTTGACATCCAGCACCTGACGGCCTTTCAGCCAATCGAGCGCGCGCCCGACGGCTGCTTGAGCGGCTTCGTCCTTCGACTCCATCAGTGCATGACACATCAAGGCCGTATCCCAGATCGGCGAGACGCAGGGCTGGCAATAGGCTTCGTCGTCCCTGACCACCAGCAGCTTCCCGACCGAGCGCCGCGCAATGGCGCGGTCGGGATGGTCGGGCGCATAGCCCATCGCATCGAACATCATCACGCTGTTGGCCATGGCGGGGTAGATCGCGCCCAGTCCGTCCTCGCCATTGAGACGCTTGGTCGTCCAGCTTACGCATTCGTCGATCGCGCGCTGGCGCAGTTTTTTCGGCCAGAACGGCTCGACGCGTTTCAAGACCCAATCCAGCGCGCCGAAGAAGGCCGACCAGAACGCGCTTTGATGCGGCGCGCGCTTCGACGCCGCGGTGCCGCCGGGCACGAACAGCTCGCCGACGTGCACGCCGCGCGGGTTGCGCGCCACGGGCTTCTTCGCCGCCAGCACCAGCAGCGGCACGATCACCGTGCGCGCCCAATAGGACATCTTGGAGAGATGGATCGGGAACCAGCGCGGCAGCAGGATCAGCTCGACGGGAACTGTCGGCACGTTCGCCCAGGACGTCTCGCCATAGAGCGCGAGCAGGATGCGGGTGAAGACGTTGGCCCTGAGCGCGCCGCCGCGCTTCAAAATCTCCTCGCGCGCGCGCGCCATATGCGGCGCGTCGATATCGTCGCCGATCATCTTCAGCGCGAAATAAGCCTTCACCGTGGCGCTGATGTCGAGCGCGCCGCCGTGATAGAGCGGCCAGCCGCCGTGATCGGCCTGGATGCGGCGCAGATAGACGCCGATCTTGCGCTCCAGCTCGAGGTCCGGCGTCTCGGCGAGATAGTGCACCAGCAGCACGTATTCCGACGGGATGGTCGCGTCGGCCTCGAGCTCGAAGACCCAGTGCCCGTCGGCTCTTTGTTGCGACAACAGCGCGGCCGTGGCGCCGCGCACGCTGGCCTCCAGCGCCGCCCAGTTGGTCTCCTCGGCCGAAATCTGGTTCATCGCGTCCGACTATAGGCGATTTCAGCGGCCTTGTGGCCTGAGCGCACCGCACCCTCGAGGGTCGCCGGCAGCCCGGTCGCCGTCCAGTCGCCGGCGAGCGCCAGGTTGCGCCAGCGGGTCTCGGCTTTCGGCCGGCGCGCATCCTGTTCGGGCGTCGCGGCGAAGGTGGCGCGCTTCTCCTTGACGATTTGCCACGGCGGCAGGGCCTCGGGCAGGCCGAGCGCCGCCGCTACGTCTTGCCACAGCGTTTCGGCCAGGCTTTCGCGCTCGCGATCGACGATCCGGTCCGCGCCGCTGACCGTCACCGAAACCCGGTCGGGAAAGGAAAAGATCCACTCGGCCGTACCGCCGATCACTCCCAGCATCAGCGGCGCATCCGGGGGCGGCGCGACGCGGAAATGCGCGTTGACGATGGCGCGGAAGCGCTCGGGCACCACCAGCTCGGGCACCAGATCGGCCGCGACCCAGGGCGGCACCGCCAGCACGACGCCGTCCCCCTCCGCCAAGGTGAGTGTGCGTTCCCCGAAGTCGAGGCCGGTTGCGCGCACGCCGTCGTAGAGGATGCGCCGCAGCCGCGCGCCGAAATGCACCTGCACGTCCTTCTTCGCGAGAAAGCCGAGCGCGGGATCGACGAAGGTCGCGGCCAGGGTGGGATGGGCGATGCGCGGGCGATAGGACTGCCCGCCTTTGGCCATGGTCTCGCGGACCACCGCGGCCGCGAGAGCAGCGGAGGCCGTCTCCGGCTCGGTGTTCAGTGCGGCCAGCAGGAACGGCCGCATCAGCCGCTCCCACAGCGCGCCGTCGCAGCGCAGGACCTCGCAGATGCGCTTGCCGCGGCCCGGCCACAGCAAGCCCAGCAGTCCCGCATAGTCGCGCAGCGAGGTCTGCGGCACACGGCGCTTGCGCGACAAGGTCCACCACGGCAGCGGTCCGTCGTTCGGCGCGATGGTCCAACGCTCGCCGCTGCGGACGTCGGCGAAAGCGAAACGCGCGCGCGCGGGGCCGGCGAGCGCGTGTTCGGCGCCGATACGGCGCAGATAGCCGTACGTCGCGCGGTTGCCGGAGAGGATGAGATGATTGCCGTTGTCGATGGTCTGGCCGAGCACGGGATCGAAATAGGAGCGGCAGCGTCCGCCGGCCTGTGGTGCGGCCTCGTGGAGTTCGACCCGCACGCCTTTGGCCGCGAGCGCAGTGGCCGCCGCAAGGCCGGCGAGCCCCGCGCCGATGACGTGGACGCACTTCATCCGACGATGCCGTGGCGCAGGGCGATCAGGGCAAGCTGCGCTTTGGGGAGGCTGACGCGCTTGCGCGGCGGCGCCCATCCCTGCTGCTCCATGGCGCGCAGGATCTCCGCATAGACCGCCCCCATCAGCCTGGGCGTGCGGATGCGGCCCTTGGGCCTGGCGCGCAGGATGGCGTCGGCCTGCGCGTAGTGTTCGTGCGCGAGACGCGCGGTGGCGCGGCACGCGGCGTCGATGCGCGGGTCGGCGAGCGCGCCGAGATCGCAAGCGACGCCGGCGGCCTCCAGATGCTCGCGCGCCAGATAGAGCCGGCCCATGGCGGCGTCCTCGTCGAGATCGCGCAGGATGTTGGTAAGCTGCAGCGCGCGGCCGAGATGGTGGGCGAGGCGGAAGCCCGGCTCCTCCTCCATGCCGAACACCTTGATCGACAGCCGCCCCACCGCGCTCGCGACGCGGTCGCAATAGAGATCGAGGATCGTGAGATCGGGTGCCACGATGTCGGCGGCGACGTCCATCTCCATGCCGTCGATCACGGCGAGAAAATCCGCCAGCCGCAAGCCATAGCGCCGCACGGCGGCTTGGAGGAAGGCGCTCTGGACAGCAACACCGTCCCTATACAGAACATTGAGGTCGCGCCGCCATGCCGCGAGCGCGGCGAAGCGCTCCTCGCGCGTGCCCTGGCCGTCGTCGGCGATGTCGTCGACCATGCGGCAGAAGGCGTAGATGGCGAACATCGCCTCGCGCTCGGGACGCGGCATCAGCCGCATCGCGGCATAGAACGAGCTGCCCCTGGCCTTGGCCTCGACGGCCTCAATCTCGCGCGGCATCGCACTCATGCGCGCGACCTTGCAAGGAAGCCGAAGAAGGCAGCGAGGGCGAGCGGCACCAATTCGCGCTTGCGATGGTGGACGCGCTGCGACAAGGGATCGCGGCGCATCAGCCGGTTGTCGAGGTCTTCAGCGAATTTCTGGATCAGGCTCACTTCCAGCGCCAGGCGGCGATCCTGGATGCGGCCGGCAAAGGCGTGCGAGACCGACAGAAGATCGCCGGTCTTGCGCGCCATAGCGGCGATCACCCGGCGCAAGGCCTCGGGCGCTTTGGGTTCGCCGAGCATCTCGACGCGCGCCTCGAACGTCCGCATCAGGTCCTGCGGCAGGTAGACGCGGTCGAGATCGCGGAAGTCCTTGGCGCAATCCTGCAGATGGTTGATCACCTGCAGCGCGGCGCAGAGCGCGTCCGACAGCGGCCAGAGCGCGCGGTCTTCGCCATGGACGTCGAGCACGAAACGTCCGACCGGCATCGCCGAATAGCGGCAGTAGTCCATCAGCTCGTCCCAGTCGGAATAGCGCCGCTTGGTCACGTCGCGGCGGAAGGCTTCCAGCAGCAGGAGGCCGTGCTGCGGATTGAGGCCGCGTTCTTCCGAAATGCGGCGCAGCACCAGGGCCTGCGGGGCGCTGTCGAGTTCGCCGGTCAAAGTGCGGTCCATCTCTTCGAGCAGATGGAGCTTGGCGTCGGCGCTGGCGGTCGCGTGATCGGCGACGTCGTCCGCGGCACGGGCGAAGCGGTAGAAGGCCAGGATCGGCGCGCGATAGCGGGGCTTGAGCAGCCACGAGGCGACGGGGAAGTTCTCGTCGCGGTGGCCCTTGCCGGAGCTCAATGCGTCCGCGGTCATACGCCGTCCATTGCCTGTGCGCGCCCCTTCCACATCCCGCCGCGGCCGCGCCAGTGCTGGACCGCGGAATCGAGCGTGAACAGGCCGTACAAAGCACCGATCACGGGCAGTGCCAATCCCCGGAGCGGCGACAGGCGGTAGAAGCGCAGCATCGGCAGAAAGGCGAGCGCCATCATCAGCCACGTTGCGAGCCCCATGAATTCAACCGGCCCGCGCGCGAAGGTCGCCACCAAGGGGGGCGCAGCATAGAGGAGCGCCATGCCGAGCACGGTGCCTGCGAGCAGCAGCGGCGAATAGGAAAGCTGCGCATAGGCAGAGCGCGCCACCATGCGGCGGATCTCGACTATGCCCTCATAGCGCCGCAGGCTCACTGCGCGGTCGGTCAAGCCCAGCCAGATCGGTCCTTGGCGCTTCAGCGCGCGTCCCAGCGCGCAATCGTCGATGATCTCGCCGCGAATCGCATCGATGCCGCCGGCGCTTTCGAGCGCGCTGCGCTTCACCAGCATGCAGCCGCCGGCTGCCGCGGCCGTGGCATGACGCGGATCGTTCACCCAGCCGAAGGGAAACAGCATGTCGAAGAAGAAGACGAAGGCCGGGATCAGCAACTTTTCGGCGCCGCTTTTGCAGTAGAGCTTCGCCATCAGCGAGGTCAGCACGAGCCGGCCCGCTTCGGCGCGGGCAACGAGCTTCGAAAGATTGTCCGGCGCGTGGTCGATGTCCGCATCGGTGAGCCAGAGGTATTCGACCGGCCCCGCCGCCGCCACGCCCTGGCTCACCGCCCACAATTTGCCGGTCCAGCCTGGCGGCCGCGAGCTGCCGCAGAGCACCGCGCAGCCCAGCGCGCGCGCAGCGTCCGCAGTGCCGTCGCTGCTCTGGTCGTCGACCACGATGACGCGAAAGGCGCCGCGATAATCCTGCGCCATCAGGCTGCCGACGCTGCGCGCGATGACGTCGGCTTCGTCGCGCGCCGGGACGACCGCCACCACAGACGGCCACGCGGCCGGCAACGGACAGTCCTTGTCGTCGCGCTCGCGTGCGAGCCAGAAGAAGCCGCGGCCGAACAGCAGATACAGCCAAGCCGCGAGCGCCAAGGCTGCCGTCCCCGCGATCATCGCACATACCCCGCGCCGCGGAACCAAGCCAGCGCGTCGGACAGCGCTTCCACATAGGGCCGCGCGCGATAGCCGAGTTCGCGCTCCGCCTTGGCGGACGAAAAATACATGCGGTACTTGCTCATGGCGAGCGCGTCGACGCTGATGAACGGCTCCTTGCCGCTCGTCTTCGCGAGGCGTTGCGCCACATAGGCGAACGGATACAGGGGCAACCGCGGCAGACGGATGTTCGGCGCGTGGCGACCGGTCAGTTTCGCGATCTCGGCCAGCATCTCCGCCAGGCTCGCATCCTGGCCGCCCAAGATATAGCGTTCGCCGATCGTCCCCTTGTCGAGCGCCAGCAAATGTCCCTCCGCGACGTCGTCGACATGGACGAGATTGAGCCCGGTGTCGACGAAAGCCGGAATGCGCCCCTTCGCCGCTTCGACCACGATACGCCCCGTCGGTGTCGGCCTGACGTCGCGCGGACCGATCGGCGTCGAGGGATGGACGATGGTCGCGCGCAATCCTTGTTCGACGATCATGCGCTCCACCAGACGCTCGGCGACAACCTTGCTGCGCTTGTAGGCGCCCACCGCGCTGCGCTCATCGTGGCGCGAAGTCTCGTCGGCGGGGCGGCCCGGACTCGGCTTCAAGGTGGCGACGCTGCTCGTATAAACGATCTTCTCCACGCCTTCGGCGAGCGCGGCCCGCATCACGTTGCGGGTTCCGTCGCGATTGTGGCGGACGATCTCCTCGGGATCGGGCGCCCAAAGCCGGTAGTCGGCCGCGACATGGAACAGATAGCGCGAGCCCTTCACCGCGCGCCGCATCGACTCCGCATCGCGCATGTCCCCCGATACCGTCTCGGCGTCCAAATCCTCCACATTGGTGGTGGGGCTCGAGGGACGCATCAGCACGCGCACGCGATTGCCGCGGGCGACCAGCTTGCGCGCCACGGCCGAGCCGACGAAGCCGGTGGCCCCGGTGACGAGAATGGTGTCGCTCACGGCCCCGGCGCCGCCAGCGCGCGGCGACCCTCGAGCCCTTGCCAGACGAGCAGGACCGGACCGCCGATCACGATCTCCCGCGCGCGCTTGAGCAGCGACACAGCGAGCCCCAGCTCCGGCGGAAGCCCGAACAGCGGCATCATCATCGCATAACCCGCTTCCTGCACGCCAAGCGCGCCGGGAACCACGAACGCGGCGCTCCTGAGCGCGCAAAGCACCGCTTCGATGGCGATGGCGCCGGTCCAGCCGATGCGTCCGCCGATCAGGCGCACCGAAAGCCACACGCCGAACGCGCTTGCGGTCCAGCCGATGAGGTGCAGACCCGACGAAGCCGCGAGCCGCGCGGGGTTGGCATAGATCGCCTGCACCCGGCCGCGGAAATCGCGTGTGTGTGCGGCCATCGCCGGCAGATAGCGCGCGGCCAGCTTCTCGGCGAGCGCAATGCCGCGGCGCTGCAGCACGACAAAGGCGAGGCTGCCTGCCAGCACCACCACGATGCCGGCCGGCGTGCCGGGCGGCAGCGAGCCTGCGGAGCGCATCGCAAGCAGCGCCGCCCCGATCAGGATGAACACGATCTGCGCCATCATCTCCGTGGTCACGTCCACGATCGCCGACGCCGAAGCGTCCGCCGTCCCCATGCCGCTCAAGCTCAACGCGCGTATTCCGATCACGATGCCGCCCAGCTGCGAAAAGGGAAGCACCTCGCCCGCCGCGTCGCGCACCATCCTGCCCCAGACGAAGAGCGGCAAGCGCCCCTTCGGCATCAAGCAGAACCAGGCCGCGCCCAGAACAAGAAACTGGGCGAGCCCAAACAGGCAGAGAAACCCAAGTCCGGCCCAGCCGACCGAGGTCAAGGCGGCGATCACTGCGGCGAAACCGACATGCGCGATCACGTAAAGCGCAATCGCGAGGCCAATGAGACCGGCCAGGAGAACGCCGATTCGCATCTCGGGCTAGTTCACGATAAAGCGGCGCGCCAGCCGGATCATGAAGGGGACGAAGCGTGGGCGCTTGAGCCGCTTGTCGAAGGAGCCGAGCCGGCGGGCGTTCTCGGCAAGGCATATGTCCATCAGTCCGCCGATGGTGATGCCGAGTTGTTCCGCACCGGTGACGGTGAAGTTCGCATCCTGCTTGCCGTGGCCGATGTCGCGTGCGATGCCGAGCCGCTCCCAGACAAGGAACGCCCAGACTCCCAGCACCTTGAACTCGAACATGGGCCGGCGCCACCAGGCCATGTTGCGGCGATGCCAGGCGGCCCAATTGACGAAGAAGAGGATGTGGCGGCCCTCCTCTCGGATCACCGGCTCGAACGTCTCGACCAGCTCCGGCGGGAAATAGCCCGAACGCCTGGCTGTCTCGAACAGCCCGAAGGCGAAAAAGCTGTCGATGCATTCGCTGTAGCCGGTGACCAGGAAGGCCCATTCCGGATCGCGCGGCCGCGCGTAGGGGGGCTCGGGCGCGAGCGCGATGCCATAGGCCTCCACCAGGTTGGCCAGCACGTGGCGATGCCGGCGCTCCTCGAAGCCGTTCAGTTCCACCGCCTTGCGCAGCAGCGGATCGGCGATGCTTTCGGCATAGGTGCAGACATTGAGACCGGCGCGGTTCTCGGTCTGCACGGCGATGTCCCAGATGGGCAGCGCCGTGATGCGCGCCTTGGTCGCCTCGTCGAGCTTGGGCCAGTCGATCACCGCGGGGCGATAGGGATCGAAGGTGTCGAGCAGGGTGCGGCAGAACAGGACTTTGTGCGCCTCGCTGCCATAGCGGATCGGGCCCGGCGCCGGCACCGGCGGACGCGCGATGTTGAGATCGGGAAGGGCGAGCGCGGCGGCGTTCACATAGAGCTCCAGTGCAGAGCGAGAGTGTAGCGCCTTATTTTGCAGTTGCGAAATCGGCAAATCCGCCGCGGCGGAAATCTTTGGGGATTTCAACGGCTTGGAGGGCCTGGAGCTCCTCGGCGTAGCGATAACCGGGCGCCGAGCCCGGATAGGCTCCTGTCGCCGGATGCAGGTAGATCTCGCTCAATCCGTCTGGAAGGGTGCGCAGGATCGCAGCCAGGCGCTCTTCGGTCATCGCCCCGGACCGGCGCAGGCCATAGACCCGGTCGGGAACGAGCAGCCCCTGCGCCCGGTATCGCCGCCGCAGGAGGCGCGCCGGCCAATGGTCGGTCTCGAAGGGCACGCGCAGCGCCTTCATCCCGTAGCGCCGGCCGATGGCGATCGTCAGTGCGGCGATGGTCGGATGCAGGTGGAAATGCTTGTGCGTGTTGACGTGGTCGAGGGCCAAGCCCGTGGCGGCAAAGGCCTGGAACTGCGCTTCGATCTCGCGCGCGAGCTCGCGGCGGGCTTTCGGCCGGAAAAACATCGCGGCACCGGCACGCGCCATGTTGCTGTCGAAGCGTCCACCGCGAACTAGACTGGCAACTTGCGACACGGGAAGCGCCGCCGTGCCGTCCACCAGCACCAAATGCAATCCGACGCGCAGAGACGGCATGGCCTTGGCGCGCGCGACCGCATCGGCGGCTGCGGCGCCTGTGACCATCAGGCTCGCCGCCGTCAGCACGCCATGACGATGCGCCGTCTCGACCGCGTCGTTGACTTCCTTCGCCGCACCGAAATCGTCGGCGGTGATGACGAGGGATTTCATGGCCAGCGCGCCGCCATAGAGGTGTCATGGCCCGCGAATGCGGGCCACCCAGCTGGGTTCTGCACACAGTTTGGAGGTTCGCACGAAGCTCCATCTCGTAGAAATGTGCAAGCGTTACCTGGGTGGCCCGCATTCGCGGGCCATGACAATTGAACTCACGCGGCGTGGCGCCGCTCGCGCAGGAACTGGAAGAACTCGACGCCCTCGCGCAGGCGCCGCTTCATCATCTGCGGGCTACGCACCATCTCGCCGACGATGGAGGCGATCTTGTTGCCGCGGAAATAGAAGCGCCGGTAGAAGCTCTCCAGCGAGTCGTAGATCTGCTGATGACTGAGATGCGGATAGTGCAACGGCGCGATCTGGATGCCGTTCTCGTCCACCAGCTCGGCATTGTCGGCGTCGAGCCAGCCGTTCTTGACCGCCTGGTCGAACAGGAAGGTGCCGGGATAGGGCGCCGCCAGCGAGACCTGGATGGTATGCGGGTTGATGCGGTTGGCGAAACGCACGGTCTCCTCGATGGTCTCCACCGTCTCGCCCGGAAGCCCCAGGATGAAGGTGCCGTGGATGGTGACGCCGAGATCGTGGCAGTCCTTGGTGAAGCGCTCGGCCACCTCGATGCGCATGCCCTTCTTGATGTTGTGCAGGATCTGCTGGTTGCCGGATTCATAGCCGACAAGCAGCAGCCTGAGCCCGTTCTCGCGCATCACCTTGAGGGACTCGCGCGGTACATTGGCCTTGGCGTTGCAGGACCACGTCACTCCGAGCTTGCCCAGTTCCTTCGCGATGGCCTCGGCGCGCGGCAGATTGTCGGTGAAGGTATCGTCGTCGAAGAAGAACTCCTTCACCTCCGGAAACGCCTTCTTGGCCCAGGCGATCTCCTCGATCACATGACCGACGCTGCGGGTGCGGTAGCGATGGCCGCCGACGGTCTGCGGCCACAGGCAGAAGGTGCAGCGCGACTTGCAGCCGCGCCCGGTGTAGATCGAGATATAGGGATGCTTCAGATAGCCGATGAAGTAGTCCTCGATCTTCAGGTCGCGCTTGTAGACCGGGGTGACGAAGGGCAGCTGGTCCATGTCTTCCAGGATCGGCCGTTCCTCGTTGTGGACGATGACGCCTTCCTTGTTGCGGTAGCTGAGGCCTTTGATGGCGGACCAATCGACGCCGTCGGCGACTTCCTTGATGGTGAAGTCGAACTCGTTGCGGGCGACGAAATCCACCGCAGGCGCGTCCTTGAGACTGGTGTCGGAACTGACGGCGACCTTGGCGCCGATCATGCCGGCCTTGAGATCAGGATTGACGGCTTTGAGCGCCTCGATGGTCTTGACGTCGGATTTGAACGACGGCACCGAGGTATGCAGCACCGCGAGATCGAAATTCTTCGCCTGCGCCAGGATGTCGGCAAGCTTGGTCCCGTGCGGCGGCGCATCGATCAGCTTGCTGTCCGCGACCAACGCAGCCGGCTGGGCGAGCCAGGTCGGGTACCAGAAGCTCTTGATCTCGCGCTTGGCCTGATAGCGGGAGCCCGCGCCGCCGTCGAAGCCGTCGAAGGATGGGGCTTGCAGGAACAGGGTACGCATGCAGGTCGACCTCACTGAGAAAGAACGCCGTCGGGGGCCACAGCGAAGCGCCGCCCGCGCCAGCGGACACTGCCCCCGTATAGAGAACCCAGGAAAATCGCAAATGAGAGCAGGTCGCGCAACGGCAGAAGATAAAGGGGCCCGGCGCTCGTCCCTAACACCTTGTCCATGTTCAGCTTCACGGCCGCGCGGGCCGACAGGGCCAGGGCCAAAACGGTCAAGGTAAATGCCCCAGGGGCCAGCGCCAGCCCGATCAACGCCAGCGGCATAGCGTGGGTCACCAGCGAGCCCCAGTGCCCGGCCCAGTTGATCAGGCGGATGGTCCGGGCCCAGCGCAGCTCGTGCGCGATCATTTCGCCCGCATTCGTCTCGCCGCAGATATGCGCCACGACCACGGGGGCCAGACGCGTGCGCTCAGCGCAGTTGCGGACGGCGCGGCCGATCTCGTAATCGTCGGCGAGCAGGTCCTTGAAGGCCTCCGGCCCGCCGATGCGTGCGAGGAGCGCGCGGCTCAGCGCGATGGTCGAGCCGAAGCACGGCGCATCGAGCCCCGACGCCGTCGCGAAAAGGACGTTGGGGATGAATTGATAATTGATCCCCATCGCCACAAGCCGCGACCAGGGATTGCCGATATCCGTACCCGTGTAGAGGCAGCTTACCGCGCCGCCGCCGCCCAAGGCGCCGGCGATGGCGCTGAGGTAATCGGGCGTCACACGAATGTCGCTGTCGCTCAGGACCAGCGTGTCGTGTTTTGCCTGCGGCAGAATGTTGATCAGGTTGGAAACTTTGCGATTGCTGCCGTGAAGCGTGGAATCGATCACCAAGGCGATGTCGCGGGCGGGATGGGCGCGCTTGAGCTCGCCGACGACGGCGATCGCGGGATCGTTCGGGTCCTGCACGCCGAACACGATCTGCACGGAGCCGCCATAGTCCTGAAGGCAGAAGCTTTCGAGATTCTCACGTAACCCCGGTTCTTCGCCGTGCAGCGGCTTGAGCAAGCTGAGAGAGGGAGCAGCGGGATCCGCGGCAGTGTCGCGGCGAAATCTCCTGGCCGCCCAAATTGCGGCGAGCGCGTAGCTTGAGCCGGCCAGCGACAGCACGCCGAGAGCAAAGCCCACACCCTGCGGCCATGTGAGCATCAGCAGCCCCGCCCTCCGTCGAGAACGGTACATTCGGCGGGGAGATTCTTCGCTGCCATTGCCTTTCCTCCAGCGCGTTAGAGCGAAAAGTTTCACCCGCCGCAACAATCGCGATAGAGTAGGCGTTCCGGCCTTGTCTGGACGCGGCCGAAAGGAGCGGGCGGGCATGCAACGCGCGGCGCTCTGCCGCGCGGGTTTCTCCAGACCTAGAGGACCCTGATATGCACAAGCGAGCGATGGTGATTTTCGGTGCCACCGGCGACCTCGCCAGCAAGATGCTGTTTCCGTCTCTTTATTATCTGGATGCCGACGGTCTGTTGCCGTCCGAGCTCTCGATCGTCGGCACGGCCCGCAATCCCCTCGATTTGCCCGCGCGAGTCCGCGCTCTGGTCGCCGAGCGTGTCGGCGAGAGCTTTTCCGAAGACGTCTGGGCGCGGTTCGCAAAACGGCTCTCCTATTTTGCCGGCGATGCGCAGAAGGAGGACGATTACAAACTGTTGGCCGAAAAGCTCCAGGGTGTCGAAGAGACGATATTCTATCTCGCAACCTCGCCCGATTTCTTCGCCACCATCGCTCAGCACCTGAACGGCGCCGGCTTGTCCAAAGCGCCCGCGCGGATCATGGTCGAGAAGCCCATCGGGCACGACCTTGCCTCATGCCGCAAGATCGAGGCCGCGCTCGAGGATGCCTTCGGCGAAGACCGCATTTTCCGCGTCGACCACTATCTCGGCAAGGAAGCGGTGCAGAACCTGCTGGCGCTGCGTTTCGCCAACACGCTGTTCGAGCCGCTCTGGAACAAGGATTCGATCGAGCATGTCCAGATCACCGTGGCGGAGACGGTGGGTGTCGACGGGCGCTGGTCCTATTACGATCGCTACGGCGCGCTGCGCGACATCGTGCAGAACCATCTGCTGCAGCTTCTCTGTCTGGTGGCGATGGAGCCGCCGGCCGACCTCCAGCCCGATTCGGTGCGCAACGAGAAGGTCAAGGTGATCCGCTCGCTGCGCCCGATCGGCGCCGACGACGTCGAACGCCGGACCGTGCGCGGCCAGTATACGCGCGGCTTCGTCGGCGGCACCGAGGTAGCGGGCTACACCGGCGAGAAGGACGGCCGCGAAAGCGACACCGAGACCTTCGTCGCCATTGCCGCCCATGTCGACAATTGGCGCTGGGCCGGCGTGCCGTTCTATCTGCGCACCGGCAAGCGGCTCGCGGAGCGCAATACGCAGATCGTGGTGCAGTTCCGTCCCGTGCCGCACTCAATCTTCCCGCGCCGCGGCCTGGTGGCGAACCGGCTGACCATTCGCCTGCAGCCGGAGGAGGAGATCTCGCTCTGCATCATGAACAAGACGCCCAGCCTCGACCGCGGCGGCATGCAGCTGAAGCCGCTGTCCCTGAATTTGAGCCTGATCGAGGCCTTCAAGCGTACGCGAAGGCGCATTGCGTACGAGCGGTTGTTCCTCGATGCACTGGCGGGCAACCAGACCCTGTTCGTGCGCCGCGACGAGACCGAAGCCGCGTGGGCCTGGATCGACAGGATCGCGGAAGGCTGGCAAGAGCGCGACATGAAGCCGATGCCGTACGCCGCCGGGTCCGGCGGTCCCTCAAGCCAGCACGCGCTCACCGAGCGCCATGGCGGCGCTTGGATCGAATAGGCGGGTCAAGTACCGGCCGGCGACAGAATCAAGAGCGTGCAGGAAAGACCATCGCAGCCTTCTCGCGCCACAGCGCGGGATAGAGCGTCTTGAGCGCGGCGAGCTTCGGCAGATCGTTGACGGCGATGTAGGGCTGATCCGGATGATGGATCAGGTAGTCCTGGTGATAGTCCTCGGCGCTGTAGAAGGCCTTGAACGGCGTCACCTCGGTGACGATCGGCGCGGAAAACACGCGCGCCCCCGCGAGCTGCGCGACATAGGCGTTCGCGACTTTGCCTTGCATCGGCGACGTCGCAAAAACGGCGGAGCGATACTGGGTTCCTTGGTCCGGTCCCTGGTAGTTCAACTCCGTCGGGTCCATCACCGAAAAGAACACGCGCAGAAGCGCGCCGAAACTCACCTGATGCGGGTCGAAGACGATGCGGATCGATTCCGCATTGCCGGTCGTTCCGCTGGAGACCTCCTCGTAACCGCCATCGGGCTTGCGCCCACCGGCATACCCGGACACGACCTGGCTCACGCCCTTGACGTGCTGGAAGACGCCTTGCATGCCCCAGAAGCAGCCTCCGGCGAACACTGCGGTCTCGGACCCGGCGGCAGTTGGCTCGTCCAGCACCGGCGCGGGCAGCGGATGCGAAGCGATCTCGCCCGCGCGCGCGCAACCCAAGAGCATCGCCGCGCTCACCAGAACCGCAGTCAGTCGAATTGCCATGGTCGGCCTCATGCCTTTGCGCGCGGGACGAATTGGAGCGACGCCGAGTTCATGCAGTAGCGCAGACCCGTGGGCTGAGGCCCGTCGTCGAAGACGTGGCCCAGATGGGCATCGCAACGCGCGCAGGCCACCGCGGTGCGCTCCATCATGAAGCTCGAATCGTGATCTTCGACGACATTGCGCTTTGCGATCGGCTGCCAGAAGCTCGGCCAGCCGGTGCCGGACTCGAACTTGGTGCGCGAATCGAACAGCGCCGTGGCGCAGCAGATGCAGCGATAGAGCCCGTCGCCCTTGCTCTCGGCATAGATGCCGCTGAAAGGCCGCTCGGTATCGGCGTGGCGCGTCACCTCGAATTGCAGGGGTGCGAGCATCTTCTTCCAGTCGGCTTCGCTCTTGATCACCTTGGGCACCTGGACCGTGCCGAGGTCCTTGCCGGCCGCGGAGAAATTCTCGATCGCGACCATCGGGATCGCGGCGAGCGCAGCAGCGGGCAGCAGCGCCAGCGCGGATGCCGCGGCGAGCAGATTTCTGCGGGAAAGTCGGGTCATTTTCATCCTCAAGCACAGCCCTGTCGCCGACAATACGCCAATTCGCGCCAGGGGGCACTTGGGTTACATTGATCGGCCCGGCCGAACAGAGTGGCCGAGGAGCGATCCGAAACGCCCGGCGAAATCTACGATCTTCCGTTCGCCTTGGCCCAGCGCCGTTCGACCCAACCCACCGCGGCCACTGTCACGGCGAAAAGACCAAAGGCGCTCGATATCAGCGCCACAACAAGGATGTCTGAAGGCTGCATGGCCACCTCGGGACAATCTGCGCGGTGAACGATGCCAGTGCCTCGCCGGCCGGACATTGACACCGGTCAAAAACGCCGCATCCGGATGCATCCGTAGGTAAAATCCCGGACGCAGGTATTGCCGTTGGTTGATCTTCCTCAAGGCAAAGTTTTCGCTGCGGCACTTCAATTGGGCCCGGAAGGCGGAGAAATCGATGAGCGAATTCAGTTGCTGTCTCAGCCACTGCATCGGGCCTTGGGAGTGCGCCTGTGCCGCCGGTGAGCGGGGAGTCCAGCCGCTGGAAGCGCTGCGCTGCGAATGCCTGCACAATCGCATGCACGAGGTATCGCAAGCGACGCGTGCGCGATTGGCCGAAGTCGTCTCGGAACTGCGCCGCGAATGCCTTGAAGCGCCGGTCCTGGAGGACACGGTGCACCGCCTCGAAATTCTGGCCGAGGTCGCGCCGTGACTCTGCGGCTTCTGCTGGCGGCCGGATTTATTTTCCTGGCGGCAGAGCGTGCCGATGATCGGCGTTTGCCGAATTTTTCGGACTTGCGGTCCGCCATCGGCGTCGATCAGCAGCCGATCTGCAGCCAAGAAAAAGGGGCGGCCCGAAGGCCGCCCCCATTGGGCGTCACGTTGCGTCGGGCTTACTGGCCCGGGCAGACGTGCGTCAGGCTGTTATGCGTCGACTCCCAGCCGTTTGCGGACGTGCTGGTGGGCGCGCCGAAATACGGCATCTGCGCCAACTCCTGCGGATGCCAGGTGAAGCCGTTGAGGCTGACCGGGAAGGTGCCGTAGTTCGGGAGGCCTTCCAGCGGATCGCCGACTTCCAGGATCGAATTGTCCTGGCAGTTCACGTGGTTGTTGGTGAACGGATCGTCGTACCACTCGCCGACCTCGTGGCTCACCGCGTCGATATCCTCGGAGAAGGCTCCGGGGCTGTCGACATAGGTGGTGTAGCCGTACGTCTGGGCGCCGCGGGCGCTGTGATAGCCGCCGATGCAGCAGCCGCCGGATGTCAGATAGATGTCATAGGAGATGAAGAACGGAAAGATGTCCGGCGTGATCTTGGTGTTGTGCGAGGACAGATAGGACCCGATCGTCGAGTCGAAATTGTTGATCGGATAGGTGCCGACCACGCCCGTGCCGAACGGATTGTTGATCACCTTGCCCTGGGCCGCGGAGACGTTGATCGTAATCGGCTTGACGCCCTTGATCTTTATGAGGTCCAGGACGGTGTGATAACCGGTGTTGGTCTGGACGCTGCCGTAGAAGGTGCAGCGCTGGAAGGCGTCGATATACTGCGCGGTGCCGCAATCGATCGAACCGGAGGTGAGGTCGGAGCTGGGATCGAACATCGGCGATTGCGGAAGCGCCTTCATGACGCTCAGCGTGCCGTCGCCGCTGGTGTGCTTGAGGCTCGGATTGAAGGTCATATTGCCGTTCGTCGCGCCGTAGACGAAGATCACCGGGATCAGCACGGTCTTGATGTGGGTGTCGGTGTTCGAGACCGAAGGGTCCTGCCCGACCATCTTGAAGGTGATGGAACGGCCCGTGAGGTCGGTGTAGCCGCCGCTCCAGGTCTGCAGCACCACCGGCGGCGGGACCTGGCCAGGCTTGTAGGGAAGAGCCGAGTGGTCGGTGCCCACTGCGAACATCGGCACCGGCTTGGAGCCCTCCCAATTCGGTGCGGCGCCCGCCGCACTCGACATCACGACAGCGCTCGCCAGCACGGCCAGCGAAGCAACGCTTTTCATCATCGGTTCTTACCCCTGAAGGTTTGGCAGATGGACCACCCATCTGACCGGGAAATTACAATGGAAGCAGGTTCGCTGGAAAGCGCGAAGCGCGGCGGCATGTCCAGCCATTGTGCGTCATGCATGCCAGTGTGCTTCGAAATCTCCTCGATTCCGAGGAAATGCCCAACCTCCGCTGCGCTGTATAGAGATGCAACGCCTCGGAAGCAATCCAAGATGTCCGTCTGGCATGGCTTTTGCGGTGCAAAAATTGTCTCAAAAATTTCCGCTGGGGCTCGAACGGTTCATCTTCGCGCCATGATCCTCGCGAAACCGTGAGTTTCAGGGGATGCTTTCGAGACGAACGGTCTGGCGCGCGAGCTTAACCATGAGGCGATCGAACGCCTGGCGCTCCTTCGCAGTCAGCGCCTCGAGCAGGAGTTCCTCAAGTTCCAATGCCAGCGGAACAATCTCGTCATAGATCGCCCGGCCTCGGCGGCTCAATGAAAGCCGGTGGATCCGGCGGTCGCTTGCGTCGGCAACGCGCGCCACGCGCTTGGCGCGGACCAGGTTCGCGACTGCGCGGCTGACCTGCACTTTGTCCATCGCCGTCCGCTCCGCGACGTGACGCGCGGAAAGTCCGGGCGACTGCCCCAACACCGCCATCACGCGCCATTCGGGAATCGACAGCGCGAAGCGAGCGGAATAGTGCCGTGCAATCGCGCCGGAGATGCGGTTGGTGAGCACCGACAGCCGATAGGGAACGAACCTGTCGAGGTCGAGTGGGCTCCCGTCATTCGGCATCGGGCTGGTTCTTGGGCAGGGCTCTGTCGAAGGCGGGATGCATCAGCGCATGCGACTCGATGCGGGTGAGCGTGGGATAGGGCGCGAGATCGAGCGCGATCCGGCGCGCATTGGCCATCTGAGGGACCAGACAGATGTCGGCGAGCGTGGGCGTCTCCCCATGGCACCAGGTGCCGGTGTCCGGCGATGACGACAACATTGCCTCCAGCGCATCGAATCCCAGGCCGATCCAATGTTTCTGCCAGTCGATCTGCTGTTCGGCCGAAGCCCCGAAGGCCGCCTTGATATACTGATTGACGCGCAGATTGTTGACCGGATGGATATCGCAGGCGATGGCATAGGCAATGCTGCGCACGCGCGCACGGCCGGGCGGATCCTGCGGCAGCAGCGGCGGCTCAGGCACGATCTCGTCGAGATATTCGATGATGGCGAGCGACTGGGTGATCGTGTTTGCGCCATGCACCAGCGCCGGGATGAGTTCCTGCGGATTGAGGGCTTTGTATTCGGCCGTGTGCTGGCCGCCGCCGTCCTTCAGCAGGTGGACGAATTTGAGATCGGGCTCGATGCCCTTCAGGTTCAGCGCGATCCGCACGCGGAATGCGGCCGAGGAGCGGAAATAGCCATAAAGCGCGAACTCAGCCATGACGCGCCACCTCCTGCTCGATGGCGCCGAAGATCGAGCGGCCCTCGCCATCCGTCATTTCGATCCGCACCTTGTCGCCGAAGCGCATGAACGGCGTGATCGGCTTGCCGTGCTCGATGGTTTCGAGCGAGCGCCGTTCGGCGATGCAGGCCGAGCCCGCGCTGCGATCGCTGTTCGACACGGTGCCGGAGCCGATGATCGAACCGGCGCCCAGCGAGCGCGTCTTGGCCGCGTGGGCGATAAGCTGGGCGAAGGAGAAAGTCATGTCGATGCCGGCATTGGGGCGGCCGAACTCTCTGCCGTTGAGGGCCACGCGCAGCGGCAGGTGCAGCTTCGATTCCCGCCACGCGTCGCCCAATTCGTCGGGTGTCGCGGCCACCGGCGAAAACGCGCTCGCAGGCTTGGATTGGAAGAAACCGAAATTCTTGGCGAGCTCGGCCGGGATCAGGTTGCGCAGCGAAACGTCGTTGACCAGCATCACGAGCTTGATGCGCTCTGCCGCCGCATCGGCGGGGCAACCCATGGGCACGTCATCGGCGACGATTGCGACTTCGCCCTCGAAATCGATGCCCCAGGATTCGTCGGCGCAGACGATGGGGTCGCGGGGGCCGAGAAATCCGTCCGAGCCGCCCTGGTACATCAGCGGATCCGTCCAGTAGGACGGCGGCATGTCCGCGCCGCGCGCTTTGCGCACCAGCTCGACATGGGTGACATAGGCCGAGCCGTCCGCCCATTGATAGGCGCGCGGCAGGGGCGCGGCGCAGTTCTTCGGATCGAAAGCCATCTCCCCCGCGACCGCGCCGTCGTTCAGCAGATCGGAGATCCGCGCCAGCCGCGGCGCGCTCTCAGGCCAATGGTCGAGCGCCTGCTGCAGCGTGGAGGCGATCGGTTCGGCGTGAACGCAGCGCTTGAGGTCGCGGGACACGACGACGAGCGCGCCGTCGCGCCCCCGTTTGAGGGAGGCGAGTTTCATGGCGCCTCTTTTCCTCCGGCGCCGCGATCAGAGCAAGGGCAGCGCCTGGGGCAGCGGGGAACGGTTTTCGGGGAACAGCGCGAAACTGGCCTGCGCGGTGCGGGCAATGTCGGCGATCATGTCGGGATGCAAGCCTTTGTCCTGGTCCTGCGCGCAAAAGGCCTCACCGTCGAATTTGGCGTGGCGGATCAGGAAGGCCGGATCGGTGCAGAGCGGGCTCGCGTCGGCGGTTGTGGGAAGACCGAAGAAACGCCACAGCGCTTTCACCGTGGCCTTGGGTGCGGCGAGGAATGCCGCGCAATCGAGCGAGGCTGCGCGCGGACCGTGGATGCCGAGCGCGCCGCGGAAGCGGGACATCTGCATCTGCCAGGCGAGCGCCGCGATCTCCAGATCGGTGAGCGCGAGCAGCGAGCGTTCGTCCCAGCGCCAGCGGAACGTAGGGTCGCTGCGGCTCGTGTTGAAGAGATAGCGCACGGCGCGGCGGCGCCCTTCACCGTAGCGCAGCACCGCGCGCAGGAAGCTCTCGCAATCGCAGTACAGGAACAGCATGTTCCCGCCGGTGCGCGCGGCAGCGTCGGCGATCAATCCGTTCGCTGCCGGTGGGGCCTTGACGAGAACGGACCTCTCTCCCGGATGCGGACGCGCCAGAAGATGCAGAACCGCGTTGCTCAGCCAGCCGGGATCGCCCTTGCCGCTTTGAGCGGCTTCGCGGCGTGCCTCGGCGACGTCGACGAGGATCTGCGGTTCGTACAAGCAGAGATTGACGCCGGGAACATCGAGTGCAGTCGCGATTGCCGTCGAACAGCAATAGGATGTATGCCAAATGATGTTGAGCGTTGTTGGCGCCGTGCCGGCACAGGCGAAACGATACGCGTCCGCCGCCGGCAGCGCCGCATACATCGCCGGCTGCCGGCCAGACTGCATTTGCGCTATCGCCCGCCAGTTCGGCCGCTCGCGACCGAGATCCAGAAGGCGAATGGCCCCCGTCGCTCGGTCGAGCGCGGCAGGAAACCAGCGCGGGTCGGCGATCAGCCGTGTCGCGCCGTCACTGTCCCAGTACTGCCTGCGTTCGAGAGCGGCCATGCCCCTTGCGGACGGCCGCAATGGGCGGCTGTCCTCTCAGCGGGCCTAACACCGTCCGGTCGCAGAAGTTTCCTCACAACCTGTCGCGATGTTTCGTGAAACGACAACTTCGCGTGAACGCTACGGCGTAAGGCTCGCCCCGAGCAGCGGCCGGGCCAGGGGAAGGGCGCCTCTGTTCTCCGGGAACAGGTCGTAACTCGCTTCGGCGATGCGTTCGACTTCCGCCAGCACTTCCGGCGCGACGTGGCGCGCGGCCTCGCGGTGCCGATCGCGGGCGAATTCCTGGCCGGCGAACTTCGCATGGCGGTTGAGATAGCCGGCGTCGGCGATCAAAGGGCTTTCGTCAGGCCGCCCCGGGAGTTCGAAGTAGTGCCAGAGCGTCTCGATGGTGGTCCGGGGCTCGGCGAGGAAGGTTTCGCAGTCGAGCGAGGCGGCGCGGTCGCCCAGCCGCAGCATGCTCTCGCGAAAGCGTACGATCTGGAGCTGCCAGACGAGACTGGCGACCTCGAGATCGGTGATTTCCGCCATCGCTTCCGGTGTCCAGCGCCTTGACCAGCGGGTCTCGGCGCGGATGTCGCGGAACAAGCTGCGCACGAAGCGGCGGCGGTGCTCGCCGTAGCGCAGGGTCGAAAGCAGGAAGCTCTTGCAATCGCTGTAGAGAAAGAGCATCCGCCCCTTGGTCTTGAGCGCCGCGTCGCCGGTGAGATAGCTGGACGTCGGCGCCGGCTTGACGGTCGCGCTGGCGCCTGACGCATAGGGACGCGCCAGCAGCCGGAACACCGCTTCGGAAAGCCAGGCCAGATCGCCGCGCGCTTCGCGGTCCGACTGCCGGCGCGTATGCGCCAAACTGATCAGCACCTGGGGCTCGAGGTGCGCCGTGCTTCGGCCGGGCACTTCCAACGCTTTTGCGATCGCCGTCGAGCAGCAATAGGCGGTATGCCAGATGAAGTTCAGCCGCGGCGGCTCGCCGCCTGCGAGCTTCAGGAGCTCCGGCGCGGGCAGGCTCTGCTGACGGATCGGACCGTCCTTTTCGGTATGCGAGAAGAAGCGGTTCCAATCCGGCCAGCCTTCGCCCACATCGGCGAAGCGGATCGCGCCCGTCTGGCGGTCGAGATCGAAGGGAAACCAACGCGGATCGCGGACGAGCTCGGGGAGGGGGGGAGAGGACATCGGGGGTTAGTGTTCATTTTTCCAATTATGTCATCGCCCGGCGCGAGAGCGTCCGGGCGACCCAATTTGTTTCTACAGGAAAAATGGGTCGCCCGCATGAAGCGGGCGATGACCTCCTTCTAGAGATAACTCACTTCACCATCCAGCTCTCGGCATAGGTCGTGACCTCGGTCGTCTCCGCGGCAGGCGCGATATCGAGCGGGTCGCGGGTGTCGATCATCACCGCGACCTCGTCGGTCATGGTCTTGGCGGCGCGGGCGCCGGCGGCGAAGGCCTTGGGATGAGGGCCGTGGGTGAAGCCGCAAGGATGCCATGTCACCATGCCGGGATGGATGTTGTCGCGGCTGAAGAATTCGCCGGCGTGATAGAAGATCACCTCGTCGTAGTCGTCGTTCGAATGATAGAACGGCACTTTCAGCGCGCCCGGATCGCTCTCGATCGGCCGCGGCACGAAGGTGCAGACCACGAAGCGGTCGGCGACGAAGGTCGAATGCACGCTGGGCGGAATGTGGTAGCGGTGGCTCATCACCGGACGGATGTCGCGCCAGTTGAGCTTGATCGCGGTCAGATTGCCTTTCCAGCCCACCGCGTCCAGCGGATTGAAGGGATAGGTGATGGTGGAGATCTGATCCCGGCGCTTCACGATCACCTTCCATTCGCCGTCGCGCTGCGCATGGAAGGCGCCATCGAGCTTGGGTGTTTCCAGCGCGGCGGGATCGAAGATCGCGTGGGGCCCTAAGATGCCGCGCTCGGGCAGCTTGTAGGAACCGTTCGTCGCCTCGATCTCGAGCATGACGGTGCGGCTCTTGGGTTCCAGCCGCCACATCGTCCCGCGCGGCAGCAGAAGATAGTCGCCGTCGCGATAGGCCATGTGTCCGAAGTCGCAGAACAGATCGCCGTCGCCCCGATGCACGAACAGCAGCAGGTCGCCGTCGGCATCGCGTACCAATTGCGGCATCGCTTCGGTTGCCGCAAGGATCGCGATCTGACAGCTGGCGTTGGAAAGCAGCCGCTTCGCCTTCGCGGGGCCGCCGTCTTCGGCGACGCGCACGGCGTCGAAAGCACGTGGGCGCAAAGGCCCTTCGAACCCGGTCCAGTCGGTGGGCGGGTGCTTGTGATAGAGATGCGTGGCCGGACCGAAGAATCCGTCGCGGCCGATCTCGCGCTCATAGGTTCCTTCCGGAAGATCGGTGTGCGCCTGGCGCGAGGCTTTGCCCTCGACGCGGGGGAACTCGATCCAGTTCTTCGCGCTCATGCCCGGGTGTCCTTCAATACGCCGCGGCGGACCTGATCGGCTTCGATCGATTCGAACAGCGCGCGGAAATTGCCCTCGCCGAAGCCTTCGTTGCCCTTCCTCTGGATGATCTCGAAGAAGATGGGCCCGATGGCGTTCTGGGTGAAGATCTGGAGCAGCAGCCCGATCTCGCTGTTCTTCTCCCCGTCCATCAGGATGCGGTTGCGTTTCAGCCGCTCGACATCCTCGCCATGCCCCTTGATCCGGTTGTCGAGCCGCTCGTAATAGGTCTGCGGCGTGTCCTGGAACGCGACGCCGCGCGCGCGCAGGCCCTCGACCGTCTGGTAGATGTCGCGGGTGCCGAGCGCGATGTGCTGGATGCCCTCGCCCTTGTAATGATGCAGGTATTCCTCGATCTGCGATTTGTCGTCGGAGCTTTCGTTGATCGGGATGCGGATCTTGCCGTCGGGACTCGTCATGGCGCGGCTCTTGAGGCCGGTGAGCTTGCCCTCGATGTCGAAGTAGCGGATCTGGCGGAAGTTGAAGAGCCTCTCGTAGAAGCCCGCCCATTTGTCCATGTTGCCGCGAAAGACATTGTGGGTGACATGATCGATGTCGGTCAGCCCGCAGCCTTCATGGGCGAAGCCCGTGATCGGATCGGTGGGAACGAAATCGACGTCGTAGATCGTGCGCTCGCCATAGCGGTCGACAAGATAGATCACGCTGCCGCCGATTCCTTCGATGGCTGGAATGTTGAGCTCCATCGGCCCGACTTGGTTGGCAAACGGCGTGGCGCCCAGCGCCGTCAGCTTCTTGTAGGCCAGCGCGGCGTCCTTGACGCGGAACGCCATCGCGCAGGCGCTCGGCCCGTGCGCCTGGGCGAAGCGGCTGCCATGGCTGCCCGGCTCGGCGTTGACGATGAAGCTGGTCTCGCCTTGGCGGTAGAGCGTCACGTCCTTGGAGCGATGACGGCCGACGGCGCGAAAGCCCATGCGCTCGAAGAAGCCGTGGAGCTGGCCGACATCGGGGGCGGTGTATTCGACGAACTCGAAGCCGTCGGTGCCGATGGGATTGTCCCAAAGATCGCGCATGCGGTCCTCCATAGCCGGCAACGGATTTAGTTTCATATGAAACTATCTGGCGGTCAAGCTGGACGCGCCGCCCAGATATTACTCCATCGGCGTCGGCATCGACATCGGCGGCATCATGCCCAGGAACGCCGCCAGCAGCACCACCACGATGCCCAGACCCAGTTCGCCCGCGACCGTCCAGGCCAGTTCGTTGCGGGCGGTCTCGGATCCCGTAGCGATCGCCGGCGAGACACTGAACCGGTTGGCGAGCGCAAGCGCGATCATGATGACCGCCAGCACGATCTTGAAACCCAACACCGTCATGTAGTCGAACGACCAGCGTGCGGCGTCCGCCTGCACGATGGCCAACGCGTTGAGCGTGCCCGCGACGACGAGCAGCGCCACGGCGCCCGTTCCCCAAGTGGAAAAGATCCGCAGCGCGGGGACCAGGTCGGGCTTGCGCTGCCGGAGCATCAGGGCGATCACCATGAGCCCGCCGAGCCAGAAGCCCGCGCAGAGCAGGTGCGCCGCATCGTTCGCCGCGAAGGCGAGCCAATGACGGCCGCCATTGGCGGCGGCATGACTGGTCAGGCCGAGGCTTGCCAGGGCCATCGCCGCCATCAGGCCCGTCGCAGCAGGTCTGCGCCAGGCAGAGGCGACAACGACCAGGATCGCGAGCAATCCGATGCGCACAAGGAACATGCGCCCGAAGAAAGACTGCGTCGCCACGAGTTCAAGCGACGGCCACGCAAACGTGCCGTGTCCGTCGCCGGTCATGTTCGCGGTGACGAGCACAAACGACAGCAGCGCACTCGCCAGCGCCACGAGCGACATCGCCAAAAGCGGAACGCGCCCGGGCCCGGATAGCCTTCGGATGAGGAAGAGATAAGTGCCGGCGCCGAACACCGTCATCAGGCTTACCAGATGCGTCGCGCGGATCAGCGCTGAGGCCGTCATGGCGCGACGACGAAACTGTAGGCGCCCTGGGTGCGGTGGGCATCGACCGAGACGGCATGCCAGTGCACCACGTACTTGCCGGGTTTGAGCGCGGCCAGCGCCACGGTGATGGTGCCGCCTTCCACCTTGGTTGCGGTGGCAAACTCCTGTCCGGTCGGTCCAACCACGCTGGCGCCGCTGAAGGCGGGCTCGAGTTCTTCGGTAAAGTCGAGCGTGATGGCCGCCGGCGCCTTGGCCAGCCGCGCACCCGCGGCCGGATCGGCGTGGCTGAGAAAGGCATGGGCAAAGCAAGGTGCCGAAGCGCCGAGCCATGCGAGAAACGAGAGGCCGGCCAGGATTCTCATCGTGCACCTGCGAAGAGGGGCCGGCCGATCGAATGCGGGAACAGGTCGTCGAGATAGAAGTGGAGCTGAGCGATCACGCCGACATTGCGTCCCGTCGCCGCGTTCAGCGGGATCATCGCTTCGATGCCGAACTGGCTGTATTGGCCCGACCAGATCAGGCCCGGATCGATGGTGCCGGTCAGGGCGCCGCCGGTCGGCGAGTCGATATCGAATTCCACCACCGGCGTCAGATGCGACATGAACGGTCCAAGACCTTCGTCGCGCACATCGGTCTGAAGATACAGCAGGCTGTATTCCACCGCACCGCCCCAGTGGAGCGAATGGGGCGCAGCCCCGCTTCCGGGGATGGCATAGCCCAGCACGCCGGTCACCGCGAACGGCTTGAGCAAGGCCATGCTGTCGGGAAGATCGCCGAAGCCCTTGCCGAAGAGAATTTCCGGCGTGTAGGTCGTGAAGCGGTCGGCGACGGCGCGCGAGCCGCTGCCGCCGATCTCGAAACTCATGCCGGCGGTCAGGATGAATTCGCGGTCCGCATCGCGCACGATTTCGAGAAGCGGCGTGATCTCGAGATTGTCGAAGCCGGTCGCCGCTGGGCCGCCATCGGGCTTGGCATCGACGTAGCCGCCGCCGAACGCAATCGCGAAGCCGGGCGCGATGGACTTGGACCATTCGAAATCCGCATCGCTCTCGTCCACCGGCGCACCGTCGTCCTTGTGGCGGAAGACGCTGACGGTGGGCAGCGCCAGTTCGTCCGCGGCGAAGGGGTCGTCGGTGGCGATCGTCGCGGGAAAGAAGCGGTCGCCCACAATCCCGTGCGCATCGGCGCAGGCGAGGGGAAGCAACGTGCAAATCGGAATGGCAAAGGCGCGTATGCGCCAGGATGCGCGGTTCATGATCGTCTCGCGGTTGCGTGACACTGCCGCACGGCGGACCCGCACGGCGCTCTCGGCGGCACTCAGATGGAGAGCGGCGGCGCGCGCGCGGTGTTGGGGCGATAAAGACTTTTCGAGACGAAAACGACTGCAGAAGGCAATGGCGCGATGCGTTCGACCGCGCCGGCCGGAGCGGCCAGCGGCGCCGGGACGGGAACCGAACCGAAATGAGCCGTTGCCGCGAAAATGCAGATCGTGGTGTGGCCGTCTTGTTTCCGCAGCGGCGCGCCGTGGTGCGAGGGCGTCATCGGCATCGTCATGATGCCGGGGCAAGGCATCAGCGGTGCCGAGGCGGCCTTGGCCGGCATCCAGCCCTCGGGCACTGCCGCGCGCAACAGAAGCGCCAGCAGCGCGACACTCAATGCCGCCGATTTGAGCACCGCTCGCATCCGCCGACATTGGCCCCGAGCGGCTCAGGGGTCAACCGAGCGAGCCGAATCCAGGGATATTCTATTCAAGATTGACTTATGTTCCACCTTTGTTCTATAACATGGCCATGACCTACGGGACCTCACATCGGAATGATTGCCCGGGAAAAGGAGGGGACCGGGGGGAGGGGCCCCTAAAATTTTGACGGACAATTCTATTGCGCCGGGTCCGGACAGCGGCAACCGCAAGGGCGCCGGCGCGCCCAAGGGCAACCGCAATGCGCTGCGCCATGGACTGCGCAGTGCCGCGGAAGTCCAACGCCGGCGCAGCTTCCGCGCCTATGTCCGCGGGATCCGTGCCGTGGAAGAGGCCGCGCGCGGCTTGCGCGGAGCGCCGCCGGACTATCTGGCGCGGTTCGATGCGCTCGGGCTTCTCGTGCAGCACGCCGATATCGCTTTGAACGCCGTGGTGGAGAGCCTGCGAATTGCCAAGCCGCTGACAATTCATCAGGATTGCCCTCAGACAGAAGCGCAAAGCGCCGTCCGCCGGGAGCGAAGCGATGAAGTTCACCTGGTTCAACCTGATGCCCTGGCCCTACCTGCCGGAGGACTTCCGCGAGAAGCACCGCTCGGTCTGGGTTGACATCGATTCCAGCCTGTTCGATCCGGCCAAGGCGCACGAGGTCTACAACACCTATCTCGACCTGCTCGAATATGCCTCGACGCTCGGCTTCGACGGCATCGGCGTCAACGAGCACCACCAGAACGCCTATGGCCTGATGCCTTCGCCGAACCTGATCGCCGCCTCGCTGGCGCGTCGCACCAAAGACGTCGGGCTGGTTGTGCTGGGCAATTCCATCGCCCTCTACAATCCGCCGGTGCGCGTCGCGGAGGAATTCGCGATGCTCGACTGCATCTCGGGCGGGCGATTGGTGGCGGGTTTTCCGGTCGGCACCTCGATGGACACAAATTTCTGTTACGGCCAGATCCCGGCGCTCACCCGCGAGAAATACGCCGAAGCCCACGACCTGATCATCAAGGCTTGGACGGAGAAGAAGCCGTTCGCCTTCGACGGCCGCTACACCAAATTGCGCCATGTGAACATCTGGCCGCGTCCGGTGCAGCAGCCGCATCCGCCGGTGCACATCCCCGGCGGCGGCAGCGTCGAGACCTACGACTTCTGCATCGACAACACCTATTCCTACTCCTACCTGTCGTTCAGCGGCTACATACGCGCCAAGGCGCTGATGGACGGCTATTGGAAGCGCGTCGCCGAGCGCGGCGCAGGCGATGACTCGCCCTATCGCGCGGGCTTCGCCCAGACCATCTGCGTGGCGGAAACCGATGCGGAGGCGCGCAAGCTCTATGAGAAGCACATTCTCTATTTCTACAATCGCTGCCTGCACGTGTTCGCGGGCTTCGCCGATGCGCCGGGCTATCGCACCATCAAGACCATCCAGTCCGGCGCGCTGTCGCAATACGCCCCCCCGCGCGGCTATGCCAATGTCACCTGGGAGGAGCTCACCGAAGGCGGTCATGTCATCGCCGGCTCGCCCGAAACGGTGCGCCAGCGGATGGAGGATCTGATCAAGACGCTGCGCGTGGGCAACATCTTCTGCCTCATGCATGTCGGCGACATGCCGAAGGAGAAATGCATGCATTCCACGCGGCTGTTCGCCGAGAGGGTGATGCCCAAGCTGCGCGGCCTCTATCCCGAGTGGGAGGACGACAGTCGCTTCTGGTGCCATCCCATTGCGCAGGTCGCGCCGGGTTCGTTGCCGAAGGAGGCGATGGCGGCGGAGTAAAAAGGAACCTCCCTCGCCCCCGCGAAGCGGGGGAGAGGGAATGAGTTTGGAATTTTGGAATGGTTGAACTGAAAACGATCGCTACCCACCACGTCCCCGTCCGCCATTTCGAAGGCGGAAGCGGCAGGCCGCTCGTGTTCCTGCACGGCGCGGGAGGACTGACCGCCGACGATCCGTTCCTCGCGGCGCTGGCGGACAAGTTCCGTGTCACCGCGCCGCTGCTGCCCGGCTATGGCGACAGCGAGGAAGCGCCCGGATTGCGCGACATGCTCGATATCACGCTCCACACCCTCGATGTGGTGGACGCGTTGGGAGTGAAGGACCCGATCCTGGTCGGCCACTCGATGGGCGGGATGATCGCGGCCGAGATGGCGGCGCTGGCGCCGAAGGATTTCTCGCGCCTGGTGCTGATCGCGCCCGCGGGTCTGTGGCTGGACGCCCATCCGATCCCCGATCTCTTCTCGCTGGTGCCTTACGAGTATCCGCCGCTGCTGTTCCACGACGCCGAAGCCGGCGCCGCGCTGATGACCAAGGGCGTGAACTTCGACGACCTGGAATGGCTCAAGAGTTTTCTCGTCACCAATGCGCGCCAGCTCGGCATGGCGGGAAAGCTGTTGTTTCCCATTCCCGAACGCGGGCTGAAGGACCGGCTCCATCGCATCCGCGCCAAGACCTTGCTGATCTGGGGCGACAGCGACAGGCTGATCCCGCCGGTTTACGCGCAGGCGTTCAAGAAGAGCATCGCCGACGCCACCCTCGCCTCCATCCCCGAAGCCGGCCACATGGCGATTTGGGAGCAAACGGCGAAGGTGATCGCAGCACTGGAGAAGTTCGCATGATGGATCTCGTCATTCGCGGCGGCATGCTCGCCGACGGCAGCGGTGAAGAGTTGCGCGACGCCGACATCGCGGTGAAAGACGGCCGCATCGCTGCCGTAGGCACGGTGGCGGAGAAAGGCCGCGAGGAGATCGACGCGCGCGGGCTTCTGGTCACGCCGGGCTTCGTCGACATCCACACCCATTACGACGGCCAGGCGACCTGGGACGAGCGGATGCAGCCCTCGAGCTGGCACGGCGTCTCCACGGTGGTGATGGGCAATTGCGGCGTCGGCTTCGCGCCGGTGCGCCGCAAGGACCATGACTTGCTGATCGAGCTGATGGAAGGCGTCGAGGACATTCCCGGCGCCGCGTTGCATGAGGGCCTGGACTGGCAGTGGGAGAGTTTCGGCGATTATCTCGATGCCCTCGGCAAGCGCTCCTACGACATCGACGTGTGTGCCCAACTCGCGCACGGACCCTTGCGCGTCTATGTGATGGGCGAGCGCGGCGCGTCGCTGGAAGCCGCGACCGAGGACGACATCGCCCAGATGCGCGCGCTGACGCGGGAAGCGATGCGCGCCGGCGCCATCGGCTTCACGACCTCGCGCACGCTCAACCACCGCACCGCCAAAGGCGATCCGACGCCGGGCCTGCGCGCCAGCCAGGCCGAGCTGCTGGGCATCGCGCTCGGCATGAAGGACGCGGGCAGCGGCGTCATCGAGCTGATCTCCGATTTCGACACGCCCGATCCCCTGACCGAGTTCGCGATGGTGCGGAGCCTCGTGGAAGAGAGCGGCCGCCCGCTGTCCCTGTCCCTGGCGCAGGCGGGAAAATCCGCCGATGGCTGGAAAGGCCTGCTGCACTTGATCTCGCAGGCCGCGCGCGAGGGATTGCCGATCCGCGCCCAGGTGGCGCCGCGTCCGATCGGCTTGCTGCTGGGGCTGCAGGGCACGATCAATCCCTTCATCGCGCATGAGGCTTTCGCCGAGATCCGCCACAAGCCGCTCGCCGACAAGGTCGCGGCGATGCGCGATCCATCCTTCCGTGCACGGATCATGGCGGAGAACGATGCCAGGCAGAGCCATCCCCTGGCGCGGCGGGTGATGGCGTTCGAGCAGATCTATCCGCTCGGCAATCCCCCCAATTACGAGCCGCCGCGCGAGACGGCCGTCGCCGAACAGGCGCGGCGCCTGGGCCGCGATCCGGCGGAGATCGCCTATGACATGCTGCTCGAGGACGAAGGCCGCGCCTTCCTGTTCTCGCCCTTCGCCAATTACACGAGCTACAATCTCGATTGCTGCGGGGAGATGATCGCGCATCCCGATACGGTGATGGGTCTTGGCGACGGCGGCGCGCATGTCGGCATCATCTGCGACGGCTCCTATCCCACCACCCTGCTCAGCTACTGGGGCCGCGACCGCTCCCATGGCCGCTTTCCCCTGGAATATCTGGTGAAGCGCCAGACGTCCGATACCGCGCGTGCCGTTGGCCTGACCGATCGCGGCGTCGTCGCGCCCGGCATGAAGGCCGACCTCAACGTGATCGATTTCGACCGCCTGCGCGTCCAGGCGCCGCGCATGGCCTTCGATCTGCCTGCCGGCGGCAAGCGCCTGCTGCAGGGCGCCGACGGTTATGTCGCGACCATCGTCTCGGGCGAAGTCGTCTACCGCGACGGCCAAGCCACCGGTGCGCTTCCGGGAAAATTGGTGAGAGGGGCGCAGGGATGATCAGCTGCTTGCTCAGCTCGTCATGGCCGGGGTTGACCCGGCCATCCAGATTTTCACGCGGAGGCGCGGAGGCCGCGGAGTCGAGCTCTTCTTCCGCGATCTCCGCGGCTCCGCGTGAATCCTTGAATTACTGGATGGCCGCCTCAGGGGCGGCCATGACGACATGGGGTGGCGTATGACGCCTCGCCCCCTCGAAACCCATATCGGCTGGACGTCGAAAGACGTGGCCGATCCGGACGTGTGGACGGTGACGCTGACGCCGCAGGATCACCGCGAGCTGGACCATGCACTGGCGCGGGCGAAATTGAAGTCGGACAATCTACTCGACATCGGTCGGGAGCATTTTCCGCTCGACGGTCTGGCGCATAAGTTGGACGGCATCGCGCGCGAGTTGATCGACGGGCGCGGCTTCACGCGCATCTCGGCACTCGATGCGTCCCGCTACGATGACGACGATCTCACCATGCTCTATTGGGGCATCGGGCTTTATCTGGGCGATCCCTGGCCGCAGAACGCCAAGGGCCACGTCATGGGCGACGTCACCGATCAGGGCAAGCGGCTCGACGATCCGACCTTTCGCGGCAACGAGCTCGGCCAGGTCGCGCTCGACTACCACACCGACGGCGCCGACGTGATCGGGCTGATGTGCTTGCGCAAGGCTGCGCGCGGCGGGCTCTCCTGCGTCGCCAACGCGGTGGCGATCTACAACGAGATGGTCGCGAAGCGTCCCGACCTGGCAGCCTTGCTGTTCGAGCCGCAGCCCTACGACCTGCGCGGCGAACAAGCGCCCGGCGGCAAGCCGTTCTATCTCTTTCCCGTCTTCACAGAGCACCGTGGCCGCTTCTTCATCCGCTTCATCCCGGCCTATATCCGCGCCTCGCAGCGCCATGCCGAGGCGCCGCGCCTGACGCCACAGGTGCTCGAGGCGCTCGACATGGTGAGCGCGATGGCGCGCGAGCCGCGCTTCAACGTCGTCATGGATTTGGAGCCCGGCGAAATGCAGTTCATCAACAACTATCACGTGCTGCACGGACGAACGTCGTATACGGACGATGCCGCGTCGGGACGCAAGCGCCATCTCAAGCGCCTGTGGCTGGCGACGCATGCGCTCGAGGACCGTCCGCCGCACTTCCGCAAGAACGTCGATCACCATTGGGCCAAGAACCGCTCGGTGAGCCGGATCGCGGCGGTGCCGGTAAACTGAGCTCAGCGGGAAGCAAAGCATGCCCTTCAACTACGGCGATCTTCTCGAGGCGGTGGCGAGCGCGGTGAATCCGCAGGCGCCGGCCTTGGCGCAGGGCGATACGGTGGTGTCGTGGGGCGAGGCCAGGCGGCGGATGAACAACCTGGCGCGCGCGCTGCGCTCGCGGGGCGCCGCGACGGGCGACAAGGTCGCCTTCTATCTGCGCAACGCGCCGGAATATGGCGAATGCCTGGGCGCCTGCTTCCTGGCGCGGCTGACTCATGTCAACGTCAACTACCGCTACAAGCCGGACGAGGTGCGCTACATCCTCGACAATTCCGACTCCGCGCTCCTCGTCTACCATCGCGAGTTCCGCGACTCGGTGCAGCAGATCCACAATCAGCTCCCCAACGTGCGCTGCTTCATCGAAGTCGGCGACGACGCGGCGCCCGCCTTTGCCGAGCGCTATGAAAAGCTGGCCGAGAACGGCGACGGCGCGCCTCTCGGTATCGACCGCGACCCCGACGACCAGCTCTTCATCTACACCGGCGGCACCACGGGAATGCCCAAGGGCGTGATGTATGCGCATCGCGATTTGATGGAGCTGTGGTTCAATCGGATGGAGCGCACGCTGGGCGTCCGGCCCGCCTCGATCGAACAGTTCCAGGTCATGGTGCGGATGGCGCCGATGCAGCCGCGCACGATTCCGGCCTGCCCGCAGAGGCACTGCACCGGCCTGATCACCACGCTGACCGCGCTCATGTCCGGCGGCTGCGTCATCACGGTGGGAGGCCATTCCTTCGATCCTCACGCGGTGTGGCGGGCCGCCGAGAAGCACGGCGCCACCTCGATGGCCATCGTCGGCGATCCCTTCGCCAAGCCGTTGCTGCATGCCCTCGACGAGGCGCCGGGCCGCTACGACCTGTCGCGCATGACGGCGATGACGTCGTCGGGCGCGATGTGGAGCGAGGAAGTGAAAGAGGGCCTGATCCGCCACATGCCGCAGATCGTGCTCACCGACAGCTTCGCTTCCACCGAGGCGATGGGCATGGGCACCGCGACGACCACCAAGGACGCGCATGGCAAGACCGCCGATTTCATGCTCGGCGAGAATGCCATCGTCATCGACGAGAACGACCAGCCGATCGAACCTGGCAGCGGCCAAGCGGGGCTGGTGGCGTTCGGCGGCGCGCTGCCGCTTGGCTACTACAAGGACGAAGAGAAGACCCGGCGCACTTTCCGAACCATCGCCGGCAAGCGCTATTCGGTGCCGGGCGATTATGCCGTGGTGGAGGCCGACGGGCGGATCATGCTGCTCGGCCGCGGCAGCAATTGCATCAACACCGCGGGCGAGAAAGTCTTTCCCGAAGAGGTCGAGGAGGCGCTCAAGACCCATCCGAGCGTCGAGGACGCACTCGTGCTCGGCGTACCGGATGAGAAATGGGGGCAGGCGGTGACCGGCGTGGTCGTGCTCGCCCGCGGCGCGGCGTTCGACGAAGCCGCCCTGCGCGCCCATGTGCGCAGCCAGCTCGCCGGCTACAAGACGCCCAAGCGCGTCCTTGTCGCCGAAGTCCCGCTTCGCGCCCCCAACGGCAAGGCCGACTACAAGACGGTTGCGGATTTCGCGCGCAGGGCGTTGGGCGGTACGTGATGCCCCTCCCCCGGATGCCATCAAGCGATGTCTCCCCAAAGATCGTCATCGCCCGCTTTATGCGGGCGACCCGATTTTTGCGCTCTCGAAAATGGGTTGCCCGGACAAGCCGCGCATTGACGACTTAGGAAAAGAGTGCGCCGCTGGCCTAGTAGCGCGCGGCCTAGTCCCTCACCACAATCACCGCCAGCGCCTTGGGACCGTGGGCGCCGAGCTCGAGGGTCTGCTCGATGTCGCCGGTGCGCGACGGACCGGTGATCAGGTTGACCGTCCCGGGCAACCTGCCGAGCCTGGCGAGCGCGTCCTCGAGATGGGCGACGATGTCGCGCGCATGCAGGATCGCGATCTCCAGACCCGGGCGGAAATGCCATGACGCCGGCGAGGCATCGCCTGAGGGCTGAACCAGGGTGCCGGTCTCGGCGATGGCGAGCGGCGCGCGCGTCACCGCGGCATCGTCGGGGCCCGGCGGCGCGGCCTCGACCTCCAGCCGCCAATCGACGGCGCGCAGGTCGGACAGCGGAGGCAGGTGGACCCGCGCCGCTTGGTTGCGTGCCCGCAGCAGCTCGGCGACCGCGGCTGGAATGTCCTTTTCGGATTCGAGGATCCGCACCTCGGTGTCGGCGGCGCGCGCCTTGTCGACGAACAGGGAGAGCGGATCGGATGCCGGTGACGGCGGGCGATAAGTCTGCGGCCTGCGCAGTTCCCCACGGCGCCGGGCGCGGATGGCGTCCAGGATGTCTTGGCGCGCGCTCATCGCAACATCATCCACACGAACGGCTTGGCGAGCGCCGTGGCGGCGCGATAAAGCGCGGGGCGCTTGGCGAGAAATGCCCAGACGCCGAGCCCGGCGACGACGGGCCGCGGCGCCAGGCCGTCGGCATATTCGCGCGCGCGCCAATGGCGCATGATTTTGGGCAGCGGAATCTTCACCGGGCAGACTTCGGCGCAGCGGCCGCAGAAGGTCGAGGCATTGGCATGATGCGCCGCGCGCGCCACGCCCATCATTCCCGGATTGAGCGCGGCGCCGATCGGTCCGGGATAGGTCGCGCCGTAAGCGTGCCCGCCGATGGCGCCGTAGACCGGACAATGATTGAGGCAGGCGGCGCAGCGGATGCAGCGCAGAACGTCCTCGGCCTCCGTGCCGATCAGCTTGGAGCGGCCGTTGTCGACGAGCACGACATGAAACGCCGTTGCCGCCTCGCCGTCCTCGCGCTCGCGCGGTCCCGACATGACGCTGACATAGGACGAAATCTCCTGCCCGGTGGCGGAACGCGTCAGCAGCCTCAGCAGCACCGCGACATCGCCGAGGTCGGCGACGACCTTCTCGATGCCGGTAAGCACGATATGGGTGCTGGGCAGCAGCCGCGTCAGGTCGCCGTTGCCTTCGTTGGTGACGATCACTGCCGCGCCTTCCTCCGCACTGAGGAAATTGGCGCCGGTGATGCCGGCATCGGCGCGCTCGAACGCCGCGCGCAGCATCAGCCGCGCTTCCGCGACCAGCGCGGTGCGCTCGTCGAGCGCGCGGGTGGGATCGAGCGCGGTGTGGGCGGCGCGGAAGGTCTCTTCCACCTGCTCCTTATGGAGATGGAAGGCCGGCGCGATGATGTGGCTGGGCGGCTCCTTTCTGAGCTGGATGATGTATTCGCCCAGATCGGTCTCGATGGGGACGATGCCGTTGGCCTCGAGGAAGGGATTGAGCTCGATCTCCTCCGCGACCATGGTCTTGCCCTTGGTCACGGTCCTGGCGCCGGCCTCGCGCAGGATGCCAAGGACGATCGCGCGTGCTTCGGCGCCATCGCGCGCCCAATGCACCTGGCCGCCACGCGCGGCAACCGCGCGCTCGAAAGTCTCCAGCAAGGTGTCCAGGTTGGCGACGGCCTGGTCTCGGATGGCGCGGCCGGCCTCGCGCAAGCCTTCGAAATCGCCGTAGCGCTCCGCCGCTTGCTGGCGCTTGAGCCCGAAATGGGTTTTCAGCCGCCCGAGCGCGCTCCTGAGCTTGGCGTCGCCCAGCGCGTCGTGCGCGGCTTCGACGAAATCGCGCGGGTCGGCGTTCATCGTTCGTCCGTGAGAACTTCGGCCACGTGGCGCACCTTGAGCCGCTTGGCGGTGTGCTTCATGCGCCGCTCGAGATGCAGCAGGCAACCGAGGTCGCCGCCGACGATCGTCTCCGCGCCGGTGGCAATGGCGTCGGCGATCTTGTCGTCCGCCATGCGTGCCGAGATTTCGGGATATTTGACGCTGAACAAGCCGCCGAAGCCGCAGCACACTTCGCCATCGCGGAGCTCGCTCAAGCGGAGGCCCTCCACGCCGGCCAGCAATTGCCGCGGCTCGCGCTTGACCTTCATCTCGCGCAGGGAAGAACAGGAATCGTGATAGCAGGCGCGCGTGGCGCAGGCGGCCTTCACCGCCGTCATGCCGCGCGTATTGACCAGGAACGACGTCAGCTCATGGGTCTTGGCGGCGAGCGCGCGCGCCTTCGCGTCGCCGGGCAGGGCCTCCGGATAGTGCCGCCTGATCATGCCGGCGCAGGAACCCGACGGCGCCACCACATAGTCGTAAGGCTCGAACAGCGCGACCACCTGGCGCGCGATCTCCCGCGCGTGCTTGTCGGCGCCGGAATTCCATGCCGGCTGGCCGCAACAGGTCTGCGCCCTGGGCACCTCCACGTCGCAGCCGGATCGCTCGAGCAAAGCCTTCGCCGCGCGCGCGATGCGGGGGCGGATCAGATCGACCAGACAGGTGACGAACAACCCGACGCGGGGACGCGCTGTCATGCTTGCGGCTTGGGTGCGCGGCGCGGCCGCTTGATGCGCGATTTCGGCGGATTGGCGAGGCCCTCGCCCAACGCATAGGTGGCGTCGCGCAGATGCTCCATCAGCTGGTTGCGGTCGGAGATGGTGGCGAGGCGGTCATAGGGAATGACGTCGCCGATGCGGATGCGGATCTCGCTGCCGATCTTGTCGTGCACTTCCTTGAACAGCAGCGACAGCCTGAGCGTCATGCTGACATGGCTGGCGAGCTGGAACAGGCGGCTGTTCTGGCCGGCGAAGAACACCGGCGCGACCGGCGCCTTCGCCACGGTGATCAGCCGCGCGGTGAACAGCTTCCAGTCGGTGTCCATCGCGCGCCTGTGCCACACCGTCGGCGTGGTCGAGACCGCGCCCGCGGGAAAGACCACCAGACACCCGCCGCCCATCAGATGCGCCTTGGCCTCGGCGCGGGATTTCAGGTTGGTGCGCAGCGCCTCCTCGCTCTCGGAGAAATCGATCGGCAGCAGGAAGGGCCGGATCTCTTCGGCGCGGTAGAGCACCGAATTGGTCAGCACGCGGAAATCCTGCCGCACGCGGTTGACCAGCTGGCAGATCACGACGCCGTCGAGCACGCCGAAGGGATGGTTGGAGACGACGACCAGCGGTCCGCTCTTCGGCCATTGCGCGAGCTTGTCCTCGTCGCAGACGATCTTGAGCTCGAGGCGTTCGATCGCGGAATCCCAGAACGATCCGCCGGACGTGTTGGCTCGGAAATCCTCATAGAGCCAGCGCAGATAGGGCTGGCCCGTCAGCCGTTCGATGACGCGGATGATGAAGCGCTTGAGTCTGGGGTCCTCCGCCGAGGCGTAGGAGAAGGTATCGAGCGCGTCCGATGACTCGGCCATGGCACCATCATCGCACGGCGGGCAGGTCGGAATGAAGGGCTATGCCGCACCTCTCCCGTTCAAAATAAGGTCGTCATCGCCCGGCTTGTCCGGGCGACCCATCTTTCTTTCGTAAAAAATTGGGTCGCCCGCATGAAGCGGGCGATGACACTTCGTTTTATTGTCAGGTGCATAGCTTGCTACCCAAACCGCTTTTTCAACCACGCGATCATGGCGCGGCTGGTTTCCTCGGGCTTTTCCTGCTGGGTCCAGTGGCCGCAATCCGCAATCAGCACGCGCTCCAGATCGGGCACGAAGCGTTCCATGCCGTCGGTCATGGAGGGAGGAAGAACGACGTCGTCCTCGGCCATGATCATCAGCCCCGGCACGTGCACACGCTGTTCCATGGTCCCGCTCTGCTCCCAGTTGCGCGTGATGTTGCGGTACCAGTTGATGCCGCCGGTGAAACCGCTCTCGCGGAAGGCGTCGACGAAGACCTTCATCTCGGCCTCGCTGAGGAGAACCTCGCCGCGCCAGCCGGCTTCGTCTTCCTGGATCGCCTTCACCAGTTCGAAGTTCTTGGCTTCCTGCGGCAGCGCGGCGAAGTCCTTCGCCTTGACCATGCCGCGCCGCATGAAGAAGCGGAAGGTCTTGTCCACGTCCTTGGCCAGCACCGCATCGGCGATGCCCGGCTTCTGGAAGAAGACGACATAATTGTTTTCTCCGCGCATGGCCTTCAAACCCATGATCGGGTCGATCGGCGGCCGCGCCATGAACGGCGTATTGACCCCGATCACGCCCTTGACGCGCTTGGGCTGGTAGATCGGCATCTGCCACACGACCAATCCGCCCCAGTCGTGGCCGACGAAGACGGCGTCCTTCAGTCCCAGCGCATCGAGCATGCCGGCGAGATCGCCGGTCAGATGCGCCATGTCGTAGTCATTGACCGCGGCGGGGCGTGCGCTGCGTCCATAGCCGCGCTGATCGGGCGCGATGGCGCGATAGCCCGCCGCCGCCAGCGCCGGCAGCTGATGGCGCCAGGAATAGGCGAGTTCCGGAAAGCCGTGACAAAGCACCACCGGCAAGCCGTCCTTCGGCCCCATCTCGTGGACGGCCATGTCGATGCCGTTGGTCTTGATCATGGTGGGCAGGGGGAAGTCCGTCATGGCGTTTCTCCAATCAGCTTGCGAGTTTCAAATGGCTAAGCATGGCGGCGCGGTCGGGCCCGAATTTCGGCGGATAGAAGCCGCGCGCGCGCTTTATCGATTTCGGCATGGACCAGAAGCGCAGCAGCCGCGCCACCTGGCCCGGATCGCGCCACCACAGATCGGGAACATCGACCATGTGGAAGGCGCGCGAAAAGGCGCGCAGGCTTTCGATGTCGCCGCGGGCTGCGGGTCCGACCGCGTCCTCGATCAGCGACTTGATCGCGCGCGCGCGAAAAGAAGGAGCGTGATGCGGATCGCGCTCGGCTTCCGCGCGGCGGATGGCCTGGCGGTCCTGGCGCACCATGGAGTCGAAGTAAGGCCGCAATGCCTTTCGCGTCTCCGCTTCGAACAACAGCGCGCGGGTGCGCGGATTGGCGCTCGCATTCAGGCACTGGCGCAGGACATGGGCATGCACCACGCCCGCCGAACAGCCGCGGCCGTAGAGCGGGTTGGTGCGCACCGCGGCGTCGCCGACGGCGAAGAAATTCAGAAGCTGCGGCACGCCGGCATCGACGGTGCTGCGCCAGACGCTCACCAGATTGCCCATGGCGAAGCCCTTGCTGGCCGGCGCCGCGCGAGCGGCATCGGTCCAGCGCGCCGTGCCTGGAATCTGGCTGCAGATCGCGTCGAAGATCTCGGGCCGCATCACCGCGGTGCGCAGCTCGTTCTCAATCTCGGGCACCGCGAGCGTCACGGAGAAATGGCGATTGTCGGCGGGAAAGACGCCGTACTTGATGTAGCCGAGGTCGCCCGCGCCCGGCGTTCCGTCGCGAACCGGTTCCTGCGCGCCGTCGTTCATCCGGTAGTGCCGGGTGAAATAGAGGATGCCGGCCGGGCTCGTTTCCTCGCGAACGCTCAGCCCTTGCGCGCGCAACCAGTCGGGAAACGCCGTGTTGCGGCCGCTGGCATCGACGATGAGGTCCGCGCGCAAAGTCTCCCCTGCGTCCCCTACCGCCAGCCCCCGCGCCGCGCCATCCGCGACGACGATGCCCCGTACGGCGGTATCGGTGAGGATCCGCACGTTTCCCATCCGCGCGACATACCGGCGCATCACCAGCTCGAGCGTGGTGCGCCGCGAGAACAGGATCGAAAGCTCCTCGTCGCCCGGCTTCTTGACGTAGCCGGCGCGCAGCGGAGGCGGCAAGCCGTCCTCGAAGGTGAAGATGCGCGCGCCGGCATCGACCAGATCGCGCAGCAGCTCGGGATAGCGCATCTCCAACAGCCGGGTCAGGCGGCCGAGGAAGACGTGGCTGTGGCGCAGCTGCGTCGCGCCGCGCCGTTCCCAATGCAGGAAGGCGTCTTCGGTATCGCCTTGCGGCGCCGGCGGATCGCGGTCGATCAGGGTGACTCTGCGGCTGTCGCCCAGCGCCAGCGCCACGCCCAGCCCGGCGATGCCTGCACCCGCAACCAGAACCTCTTCGCTCATTGGTGCACCCGCAACGCGGACGCAGCGAGCGCGATCCATCCCGCGATCAAGGCGACTCCCCCGAAGGGCGTGACGAAGGCGAGCGCGCGTTCTCCCACAAGCGCGTAGAGATAAAGCGAGCCCGAGAACAATACGATGCCGATGACGAACAGCGCAGCCGCGATCGTGGCGGCGCGGCCGCCGCCATGGCCGATCGCGAATGCCGCCAAGCCCAATGCCAGCGCATGTGCAAGGTGATAGCGCGCGGCGGTCTCGAACAACGCTTGCGCATGGGCATCGAGGCGGTTCTGCAGTGCGTGTGCCGCCACTGCGCCGAGCAGGACTGCAAGCGCGCCGTTCAGTCCGGCAAGGAACAGCCAGGGTCTCACGCGCAACCGCACCCGGCATGGGCGTGCCCGTGCGCATGGGCTTGTGCGACATCGTGCAGCTCGGCGGCGGCGGCGAGCGCCGCTCTCGAGGCTTCTGCCGTCGCCGCGAAGTCCGATTTGACGCTTGCGAGCAAAGCGCCATCGCCCATCAGGTCCAGCATCGTCATCGCCATCGATTTGGCGCCGTCGATCACCGCTTGGTCGGCCTTGTCCGAAGCGGCGTGGCGCGCGAACTCGGCATTGTGGATGATGACATTGAGCGGCGCGACGCCGAGGCAGGGATGGATCGAAGGCACGCGGTGGCTGACATTGCCCATGTCGGTCGAGCCAGCATAGCCCGGCGGCAGATCCTTGAGTGCGAAGAACTCCAGGCCCAGCGCTTCGGCGTTGCGCTGATAGGCTTCCGCCATCGGCCAGTTGGTCTTGAGGTCGAGATAATTGGTCTCGCCCCATTTCGTCTCCACCCGGCAGCCGGTCGCCAGCGCGCCGGCCTCGAAGCAGGCCTGCACGCGGTGCTTCAGCGCCAGGAGCTCCTTGCCGTCCACCGAGCGCACGAAAAAGCGGCAGGCGGCGCGCTCGGGCACGATGTTCGCGGCCAGGCCGCCTTCAGTGATGATGCCGTGGATGCGGTCGGTGTTGCGGATGTGCTGGCGCAACTGCGCGATCGCCTGATAGGCCGTGATCACCGCGTCCAGCGCATTCAGTCCGCGATACGGCATGGCAGAGGCATGCGCCGCGCGGCCATGGAACACCGCGCTCACGTCGCACACCGCAATGCAGGGCATGGTGACGAGATTGAGATTGGAGGGGTGGATCATCATCGCCGCGTCGCTGCGATCGAAGGCTCCCTCCCGCGCCATCAGCTCCTTTCCGCCATAGCGTTCCTCTGCCGGCGTGCCCAGATAGCGTACCCGTCCCGGCAGGCCGTTCAGCTTGGAAAGCGCGAGCGCCGCACCAAGTCCGGCGGTTGCGATGATGTTGTGGCCGCAGGCATGGCCGATGCCCGGCAGGGCGTCGTATTCTGAAAGCACCGCGATGGTGGGGCCGGCGCTGTTGCCGAACTCCGCGGCAAAGGCGGTCTTGAGGCCGAAGGCTCCGCGCTGCACCGCAACGCCGTGGCTCTCCACCGCGCCGGTCAGCCGCTGCGAGGCCTTCACCTCCTCCAGCGCCAGTTCCGGCTCGCCATGGATCGCGTGGCTGAGCGCCAGCAGCTCGGCACGCATCGCATCGACGGCGGCAACCGCCTCTTTCTTGAGCGCTGCGAGAGACATGGTTTCATCCTTGCGGCCGCCGGCGATCATAGACAGCCGCAGCGCGCTTTGCGAAGCTCCGCGCATGACGAACTATGCCCAGGCCGGCGACGGCGTCCATATCGCTTGGGAAGCTTTGGGCGAGGGCCCACCCATCGTCCTGATCCATGGTTTCGCCTCGGATCGGGAGCAGAACTGGCGCGCGCCCGGCTGGTACGAGGCGCTGACCGCAGCCGGACATCGGGTGGTTGCGCTGGACTGTCGCGGCCACGGCGAAAGCGGCAAGCCGCACGATCCCGCTTTCTACGGCGACCGCATGATCGACGACGTCGCTGCCGTCATGGATGCGGCCGATGTCGCAAGCGCAGACGTCTTGGGCTATTCGATGGGCGGCATGCTCGCCATGGGGATGATGATGCGCCATCCCGCACGCGTGAGGCGAGCGGTGATCGGCGGCGTCGGCGAGACCTATTTCCGCGACGCGCCGAAACGCCGGCTCGCCATCGCCGATGCGCTGGCCGCGCCCGACCCCGCGACCATCACCGACCCGGTCCAGAAGCAGTTCCGCCTTTTCGCGGGCCAGGCAGGCAAGGACCTTGCGGCGCTGGCGGCATGCATGCGCAAGGCGCGCACCGTGTATCAGGCCGATCAGCTGAAGTCCTGGCCAGGACCGGTGCTCGTGGTCTGCGGCGAGAAGGACGCGCTCACCGGGGCGCCGGGGCCGCTGGCAGCGGCGTTTCCGGCGGGTGTGGCGGTCACGATCGCGAAACGCGATCACATGAGCGCCGTCGGCGACAGGGTCCATAAGCAGGCGGTTCTCGACTTTTTGGCGCCATGAAGGAAACTGCTCGCGGGACGGCCAGGGCTGGCGGATGAAATCGATTCGACATGCGGTATGCGCCGCGGCGGCGATTCTTTGTCTATCGGCGGCGCGCGCGGCGCCACCGCCGACAGCCTTGTTCGGCGATCTGCCCCGGGTGTCGCTGGCACGGCTGTCGCCGGACGGCAAGAAGCTCGCACTGATCGGTCCCTTCGAGGGTCTGCAGAAGGTCGCGATCTATGACCTTGCCTCGTCCGCGCCACCGCAGATCGTCGGCATGAAGGCTGCCAATGCCGGCATGCTGTACTGGAAGAGCGACACGATGCTCATCGCCGTCTTCCACGCCAATGTCGGCGGTGCCGATTCCCGCCTGCTCGATGCCTCGACACGCGCCTACGCCGTCGATACCGCGACGAAGAAGGCGGCGCTGCTGATGCACGACGCGCCGTCTTTCGAATCGAACCATGGCGGAGGCGCCGTGGTCGACCTCGACGCGTCCGATCCCGCCCACGTCTATCTCACCGAGACCGACCTTTGGGACTCCAAGCAATTGCTCGATCTCTACAGCGTCGAGCTGGCAAGCGGAAACGCCCATCTCGTCCTGCATGGCGAACCCGGCACCATCGCCTTCTTCACCGACGGCTTCGGCAAGGTGCTGGGGCGGCTCGACCAGGATTGGGATCTGACCGATCACGTCGTCATGGGCGGGCAGGACGTGTACAGCTACAAGGTCAAAGGCGTCGACGATTTCTGCATCCTTGGACTCACCGCCGACGGCGTTTTCGCTGTGCGCAAACCCAGCGCGTCCGGCACCATGGGACTCTATGCCTGGACCCCACAAGCGGGCATCGCTCGGGCGCTGTTCGAAGACGAACGCTACGATCTCGCACAGGTCATCCGCGACGAACGGACCGGGCGCATCGTCGGCGTCACCTGGATCGACGATCGTCCGCGCGCGCGCTACTTCGATACCCGCCTGCAGCATGTCCAGGACGCGATGGAAAAGGCGTTTCCCGGCCAATCGGTCGAGATCCAATCGCACGACGCGGCCGGCGCGCATTATGTCATCTCCACAGACGGACCCAAGAACCCGCCGGTGTTCTCTCTCTATACCGTCGCCAATAGCCGCGTGGATATCGTCCAAGAGGCCTATCCCGGCCTAAAGTCTCAAGATCTGGGTGACGTCCGCGCCTATCCTTACAAAGCGCGCGACGGTCAGGCCATCCAAGCCTATTTGACGCTGCCTCCCGGCAAGGCGGCGCGCGATCTGCCATTGGTGATCTTTCCCCATGGCGGACCGGAGTCCCGCAGCAGCCTGCGTTTCGACTGGTGGGGGCAGTACATGGCGACGCGCGGCTATGCGGTGCTGCAGCCCAATTATCGCGGCTCCTCCGGCTATGGCCGCGATTTCGTCAGGGCCGGTGATGGCGTCTGGGAAACGAAGGTGCAGAGCGATCTTCAGGATGGGATCGACAAGCTGGTCGCCGAGGGCGTCGCCGACCCAAGGAAGATCTGCATCGTCGGCGGATCGTATGGCGGATATCTCGCATTGGCGGGCGCCAGTTTCTCGCCTCATCTCTACCGTTGCGCCGAGAGTTTCGCGGGTATCTCCGATCTCGACCGGCTGGTCGACGAAGGAACGACGTTTCAATCGGAGGCTGCGTCGGTCTGGCGGCGGCGAATAGGCGCGGACCGCGAACCGGGAAAGCTCGAATCGGCCTCGCCCGTGCGGTTCGCCGACAAGGTGACGATCCCGGTTCTGCTGATCCACAGCGAGAAGGACGCCACCATCCCCATCCAACAGAGCCGGTTGGAAGACGAGGCGCTGAGACGTGCCGGAAAACAGGCGGAATTGGTCGTTCTCGATGGCGACGACCACTATCTCGAATTCGCCGCCACGCGGACGCGGCTGCTGACGGAGACCGAGCGGTTTCTCGCCAAAAACCTCGGCAGCGGCCGTTAACCAAGCGCGTCATTTCGCGCAGAGTGTATTTGGGACTGGCGTTTTGCGTGCAAATTGCAAATGATCGCCTTAAGGCTCGAGCTGGGGATCACCATGACGTCAGTACGTCTTCGCGCGGCGCATTTGGCCGCCGCGTCTTTTGCCGCGCTTCTCGCCGCATCCGCAGCTCAAGCCGCGCCGCCGGTGGAGGCGTTCGGCAATCTGCCGGCGATTCAGAGTGTGCACCTCAATGCCGACGGCACCTATTTCTCGGCACTGGAGCCGGTGAACGGGAGAAATGCCGTTCTGGTGTTCCAGCTGCATCCGCCGCCGGGCGCCAAACCGCAAGTTTACGCGCTCAAGGACGCGGACGCCAATGGGTCGATGTGGGTCAATAATGATCGGATTATCGGATCCTTTTATCAGAACAAGTTCAACGACGAATCCACCGGCATGAACTTGCGCAAGTTCGAGCGCATTGTGTCGGCCAGCATATCGCAGAAGACCCAGCCCTTCTTCCTGATGGAGGGCACGCGCGTCTATTCGCAAAACGGCGGCCAGGGATTCGGGATCGTCGGACTCAATGTCGACAAACCCGACATCGTCTACGTACAAGGCTTCCGCTACTACGATTCCGGCGACGCCGACACACGTCTGGGCAACGGGCGTGCCCGTCTCGAGATTTTTGCCGTCAATGCCGTCAACAACAGCATCGATCAGGTGGACACCGGAGACAGATTCACCGTCGGTTACCGGCTCGACGAGCACGGCAACCTCGTCGGCCGTCACGATGCGACCGATGAATCGGAACTGCCCAAGAATACCGATACGTTTCTTGTGCGTGATGGGGGCTGGCGCGAAGCCGCTACGTTCGACAACACGCGCGGTTCCTATGCGGCGTTGGAAAACCTATCGATGGACGGAAGCGGCCTCGTGGTTTGGAAATATGGCAGTCACGACAAGAACTATCTCGAAACGCTGCCGATCAAGGCGGGCGCGCAACCGTCCGTAATCTACCAAAATCCGGACTACGACGTCTCGGATGTCATCCAGGACGACTGGACGGGGCGTGTGGTCGGCGCCCGCTATGTCGACGACAAGATCGAAACCGTGTTCTTCGATCCCGTGCTTGCCCATATCCAGAAGCGCATGGAAGCCGCGCTTCCCGGGCAAAGTGTGACCCTGGCCTCTTGGAACCGCAAACGCGACACCTTCCTGGTGAGCGCGCAGGATCCGCACGATCCGCCGGGCATTTATCTTTTTACCACCGCCGACAGCCATCTCGAATATCTGATGAACGGTTGGCCCGGTTTGCAGCCCAGCGACCTGGCCGACGTGAAGACCTATCCCTACAAGGCGCGTGACGGGCTCGACATCCATGCCTATCTCACCCTGCCCAACGGCAAGTCCCCGCACAATCTACCGACGGTCATCTTGCCGCATGGCGGCCCGGACGGCCGTGACTTCATCGGCTTCGACTATTGGGCGCAGTTCTTCGCGTCGCGCGGCTACGCCGTGCTGCAGCCGAACTTCCGCGGCTCGATTGGCTACGGCGTGGCGTTCCGAAACGCCGGCTACGGCCAATGGGGCAGGAAAATGCAGGACGACATCACCGACGGCGTGAAGAAGCTGATCGCCGACGGCATCGCCGATCCCAAGAAGGTCTGCATCGTCGGCGGCAGCTATGGCGGCTATGCAGCGCTGGCCGGCGCCACCTTCACCCCCGACCTCTATGCCTGTGCCGTCAGCTATGCCGGCATTGCCGATGTGCGTTCCATTCTGGGCATGGCGCGAGGCGCCGGCGCCGATTCCAGCGCCATGCATTTCTGGGAGGATCGCGTCGGCGTCAGCTATGCCGACAGCGCGGCGCTGGAAGCGATTTCGCCGGCGTTTCATGCGCAAAACGTTCGGGCGCCCGTGTTGCTGCTGCACAGCAATATGGACACAGTCGTACCGATCCAGCAGAGCGAGCGCGAACTCAACGCCTTGCAGGCGGCGGGCAAGCAGGTGCGCTTCGTCAGGCTCGAGGGCAGCGACCACACGCTCGATCACGCGGACGCGCGCACAACGGTACTGCGCGAGATCGAATCCTTCCTTGCCGCGCATATCGGCAATTGAGCTGAAGGTCATGGCGGCTATGATGCGGGCGCCGTCCGGCCCGGAGCCGCCATGACCCTCACTGCCGACAAGCCCCAAAAGCGCAAGGATCTCGAGACCAATTCCTTCGACTGGTCCGACCCGTTGGCTCTGGCGGAGGAGCTCTCCGACGAGGAGCGGCTGGTTGCCGACAGCGCGCGCGCCTATTGCCGGGACAAGTTGTTGCCGCGCGTGCGCGACGGGTTCCGCAACGAGACCTTCGACCGCGCCATCATGACCGAGATGGGCGAGATGGGCTTTCTCGGCCCCACCATTCCCGAGACCTATGGCGGTGCCGGTTTGAGCTATGTCTGCTACGGGCTGGTGGCGCGCGAGGTGGAGCGGGTCGACTCGGGCTACCGCTCGGCGATGAGCGTGCAAAGCTCGCTGGTGATGCACCCGATCCACGCCTATGGAAGCGAGGAGCAGCGCCGACGCTATCTGCCCAAATTGGCGAGCGGCGAATTCGTCGGCTGTTTCGGGCTGACCGAGCCGGACCACGGCTCCGATCCGGGTTCGATGGCGACGCGCGCCGTGAAGGAGGCAGGCGGCTACCGCCTCACCGGCGCCAAGATGTGGATCACCAATTCGCCGATTGCCGATATCGCGGTGGCTTGGGCCAAGCTCGACGGCGATATCCGCGGCTTCATCGTCGAGCGCGGCACGAAAGGATTCTCCACGCCCAAGATCGAGGGCAAGTTCTCCCTGCGTGCCTCCGTCACCGGCGAGATCGTGCTCGACGATTGCCTGGTGCCGGAGGCCAATCTGCTGCCGAACGTGCGCGGCCTGTCGGGTCCATTCGGCTGCCTCAACCGCGCGCGCTACGGCATCGCCTGGGGCGCGATGGGGGCGGCGGAGTTCTGCTGGCATGCGGCGCGGACCTACACGATGGAGCGCAAGCAGTTCGGCCGCCCGCTCGCCGCCAACCAGCTGATCCAGAAGAAGCTCGCCGACATGCAGACCGAGATTGCGCTCGGCCTGCAAGGTGCGCTGCGTCTTGGCCGGCTGATGGACGAGGGCAAGGCCGCGCCGGCCGCAATCTCGCTGATGAAGCGCAACAATTGCGGCAAGGCGCTCGCCATCGCCCGCGAGGCCCGCGACATGCACGGCGGCAACGGCGTCAGCGACGAATACGGCGTCATCCGCCATATGCTCAATCTCGAGGCGGTGAACACCTATGAGGGCACGCACGACGTCCACGCCCTGATCCTCGGCCGCGCGCAGACGGGATTGCAGGCATTCAGTTAGTTCAACCTCCCCCCTTGAGGGGGGGTCGAAAAATCCGAAGGATTTTTCGGGTGGGGGAGCGGTGCGGGGCGATGACCCCCACCCGAAAAACCGGCTCGCTGCGTTCGCCGCTTTTTCGACCTCCCCTCAAGGGGGAGGTTGATTTTACGTCTTCCGCGCCAACGCAATCCAATCCCAGGGACGGTTTGCCCGCCGGCCTTTTGTTTCGCGCAGGCCCTCGATGCTCCAGGGATAATGAGCCTTCGCGATCCGCGTCACGCGGAAGCCGTGGCTTGCGAGAACATCGGCCAGCTCCTCGCGCCGGAAATGCTTCTGCCACACGCCATCGCGGCGCACGAGACCGCCCTTGCGCCATTCCGGCTCCTGTCTCGAAAGCGCGACCACCATTTCCTCGGACTCGAGCGAAGGCACGACGACAAGGGCATGGCCGCGCATCTTGGTCACGTCCGCCAGGCTGCGCCACAGCCGGCCGCGCGCCGCCGCCGTGGCCTGGGTGATGACGTTCATGCACACGGTGAGGTGCGCCACGCGGCCGATGGTCTTCGCCGCCCACGGAATATCGCTCGCCAGCCAGTTCACCTCGTCGCCGCAGCGGGCGCGCGCGCGGGCGATGATGCGCGGCGCGAACTCGACGCCGTAGATCGCGTGGAAGCGCATGCCGAAGCGGGCGATGAAGCTGCCGATGCCGCAGCCCAGATCGACGAGCACCGGCTTCGCGGGCAACGGCACCGCGGCGACGAAGCGCGCCACCGTATCGGCGCTCTCTTCGCGCGTGATGTCGCAGGTCTCGGCCTCGAAATCCCTCGCCAGCCTGTCCCAATCGGCGCTTTTCATGGCAGCTTCGCTCGCACGATTCCGCATGGGCCCGCAAATGAAGCTTTCCGGCATCCGCGTCCTGGATTTGTCCCAGTTCCTGCCAGGTCCCCATCTGACCATGACCATGGCCGATCACGGTGCCGACGTGATCATGGTCGAGCCTGCCAACGGCACCGGCGAGCCCACGCGCGCCATGGGCGTGAAGGCCCGGGACGGCACCAGCGTGTGGTTCCGCAACATCGCGCGCGGCAAGCGCGCCACCGCGCTCGATCTGAAAAACCCCGCGCAGCGCGAATTCTTCCTGGCGCTCGCCGACGAGGCCGACGTGATCGTCGAGGCGTTCCGCCCCGGCGTGGTCAAGCGGCTGGGCATCGACTACGACACCGTCGCCGCGCGCAATCCCGGCATCGTCTATTGCGCGATCTCGGCGTTCGGGCAGGACGGTCCCCTGCGCGACAAGCCCGCGCACGATCTTGCCGTGCAGGCCCTGGCGGGAACCGTCGATCTGGTGAAACCGGCGATGCCCAATCTCGTCGCCGCCGACATGGCGGCATCGCTCACGGCGCTCAGCGCCATCCTGCTGGCGCTGCTGGCCCGTGTCCGCACCGGCAAGGGCGATTATATCGATGTCGCGATGTTCGACGCGCTGCTGGCTTGGACGCCGAATATCTCGGGCGGCGTGCTGGGCAGGGACGAAGCGCCGGTGCCGGCTTACATGCGCAACTATGGCGGTCAGGCGATGAACCGCCTCTATGCGACGAAGGACGGCGGCCTGATCGCGCTGGCCGGCAACGAGCGAAAGTTCTGCCAAAGCCTGCTCGCCACGCTGGGCCGGCCGGACCTGGTCGATTTGGCCGCTTCCGAGCCCGGCCCCGCCCAGCAGCCGCTGATCGAATTCTTCACCGCGGCGTTCCGCGGCAAGACTCGCGCCGAATGGGAAGAATTCCTCGCGCCGCTCGATCTGTGCTGGGCCCCGGTCCAGACGTTGAAGGATGCCTTCGACGATCCGCATACGGCCGCACGCGGCATGGTGCTGAAGGACGCCACCGGCAACCGCCACATCGGCCCGGCAGCCGGGTTCCGCAACGAGCCGGCGCGGCCCGATTTCGCGCTGCCTCCTTACGTCAGCTTCGCGCCGCTCGCCTGGAAACCGCGATGATTCATATCCTCCCCCGCAAAGCGGGGGAGGATTCTCATTTCAATATCTGTCGGCCACTCTCTAGGATGTCTCCGCCGCTGTTCAGGACGAACCCGCATGAGTGCCGCCGCCAAGCCGCAGGACCGTTCCGCCGAAGTCGAGTGGGCGCTGAAGGATGCCCACATCCCCAGCCTGATGATGGCGCTGGTGCATCTGACCGGCGACGCGAGCCATCTCACGCCCGAGATGAAGCCGGTCTATGATTTCTTCGGCGACGGCCAGGGCGGATTTTCCGAAGAGAAGCGGCAATGGGTGCGCGATAAGGCCAAGGCGGCGATCCTGAACTATCTCGATGGCAAACCTTTGCCGCCGCCGCCTGACGCCGCGACCATCCGCAAAATGATGGACTTCATCGCCGGCGCCGACATTCCCGAGCGCTACGTGCCGTTTCTCAAGGAGGAACTCGGCATCGCGGTCGAGGACAGCCGCGAAGTCAAATGGGATGCGCCGAAGCTGAAACAGGCCGCGGCGAAGATGAACGTAGTGATCGTCGGCGCCGGACTCTCCGGCCTGCTCACCGCCATCCGCCTCAGTCAGGCGGGCGTGCCCTTCACCATCATCGAGAAGAATCCCGACGTCGGCGGCACCTGGTACGAGAACGCCTATCCTGGCTGCCGCGTCGACAATCCCAACCACATGTATTCGTATTCCTTCGAGCCCAATCACGCCTTTCCGTATCACTTCTCGACGCAGGACGTGCTCCACGACTATTTCCGCCGCATCGCCGAGAAGTACGATCTGCGCCAGCACATCCGCTTCGAAAGCCAGGTGGTGGAGGCGGCATTCGACGGGAAAACGTCCCACTGGAAGGTGCTCATCCGCGACAAGAACGGCAGGGAAGAAACACTCGAAGCGAGCGCCGTCATCAGTGCGGTCGGTCAGCTCAACCAGCCCAAGATGCCCGACATCAAGGGCATCGGCAGCTTCAAAGGTCCGGCCTTCCATACCGCGCGATGGCGTCACGATGTCGATCTGAAGGGCAAGCGTGTCGCCGTGATCGGTACCGGCGCCACCGCCTTCCAGGTCATCCCCGAGATCGCGCCGCAGGTCGGCAAGCTTCTCGTCTTCCAGCGCTCCGCGCCGTGGCTCGGGCCCACGCCCAATTATCACGACAAGGTCGCCGAAGGAAAAAAGTGGCTGCTCGAGCATGTGCCGACGTACGGCAAGTGGTATCGCTTCTGGCTGTTCTGGACCTTGACCGACGGCATCCTCGACGCGGTGGCGGTCGACCCAAGCTGGAACGACACCTCGCGCGCCGTCTCGCCGATGAACGAGATGCTGCGCGGCATGCTGATCGAGAAGATCAAGGAGCAGCTTCCCGGCCGCCCCGATCTCGTCGACAAGGTGGTGCCCGACTATCCCTTCGGCTCCAAGCGCTCGGTGCGCGACAACGGCGTCTATCTCGCGGCGCTGGCGCGGCCGAACGTCGATCTCATCACCACGGGCATCGACGAGATCACGCCCAAAGGCATCCGCACCAAGGACGGCGGCGAGCACGAAGTGGACGTGATCGTCTATGGCACCGGATTTCACGCGAGCGATTTCCTGCGCACCTACAAAATCGTCGGCCGGGACGGGGTCGAGCTGCATGAGCGCTGGAAGGGCGATGCGCGCGCCTATCTCGGCATGACGGTGCCCGGCTTCCCCAATTTCTTCGTGATCTACGGCCCCAACACCAACATCGTCGTCAACGGCTCCATCATCTTCTTCACCGAAGCGAGCGTGCGCTACATCGTCAACTGCCTGAAGCTGCTCGCCGAGAGCGGGGCGCGGACGATGGAGGTCAAGGCCGACGTGCACGACGCGTTCAATGCGCGCGTCGACGCCGAGAACGCGAAAATGGCCTGGGGCGTACCCAATGCCAAGAGCTGGTACAAGAATACGCTCGGCCGCGTCAGCCAGAACTGGCCGTTCAAGCTGGTCGATTACTGGAACGCCACGATCAAGCCCGATCCGAAGGATTTCGTGGTGGAGTAACTTGCTCCGCTGTCATCCCCGGCGAGGCGCGCGACGGCGCGCCGAGGGAAGGGGACCCAGGTCGTAACGCTCGTGAGTACTTGAATAGATTGCTTTGAACCAAATTTGCTTTTTGAGACTGAGGAAACGTCTCAACCTGGGTCCCCTTCCCCTCGCTCCACTTCGTTTCGCTCGGCCGGGGATGACATTCCGCGCACAAACACGAACCCCGCCGCGTCGTCCGCGGCGGGGCCGTTTGGAAAGCGAGAGCTTTCCTGCCCACTAAGGGTTTGCGCGGACCTTCGTCCGCTTGCATTCGGATTCAATTGTCGGCGGCGGAGAACATCGTTCTCCGTTGGCTCCGCGAGCGAAGCCCGGGTTCTATGCCCGGCGGAGTGTCTTCCATGCGGAACCTCCCTTTGTGCCGTTGCATCGGGCGAAGGCCGCACACGCAGCCGGCCGACGCTGAAGCGATGATCCGCCCGGTCGCGTCCCAAGTCAAATAATAAGTGCGGTTAAGAGCGGTTCATGCCGTGCGCTGCGTCTTGTCCTTTTGATTGGCGGCGCGAATCTGCGCCCCGATCGCCTCCCATTGCGCATCGTCGAGTCGAGAGAGAGCGGAAAAGTTGCCGGTTCCTCCCAAATGACCGGCGCCGTCAATGGCGATCGTCTGGCCGGTCAGGTATTCGCAGCCATCGGCCATCAGGAACACGGCGAGGTTCGCCAATTCCACCATCTCGCCGTTGCGCCCCATCGGGATGCGCTCGGCAGAGTCGCCGCGATTGCCGCTGGCGGCCTGGGGACTGAGACGCTCCCACGCGCCCTTGGTCGGGAACGGTCCCGGCGCGATCGCGTTCAGGCGGATGCCGTTGGGGCCCCATTCGGTCGCCAGCGACTTGGTCATGATGTTCAACCCCGCCTTCGACATCGCCGACGGCACGGTGAACGGCCCGCCGTTCCAGATCCAGGTGGTGAGGATGGAGATCACGCTGGCTTTGCGCTGCTCTTCGATCCAGCGCTTGCCGCAGGCGAGCGTCACATAGAAGCTTCCGCGGAAGACGATATCGCTGATCGCGTTGAAGCCCTTCGGCGTCAGGTCCTTGGTGCGGCTGATGAAGTTGCCGGCCGCGTTGTTGACGAGCCCGGTGAGCGCGCCGCCATCGTTCCAGATGCGCGCGATCATGTCGTCGACTGCTTCGGCCACGCGGATGTCGCAGCCCAGGCCAACCACCTTCGAGCCAGTCGCATCGCCAATACGCTTGGCGGTCTCTTCCGCCACGCCCGCCCGCCTTCCGCAGATATAGACGGTGGCGCCGAGCTGCGCGTAGGCCTCCGCCATGACTTCGCCCAACCCGGTGCCGCCGCCGGTGACCAGGATGCGCTTGCCTTGCAGGAGCCGGTCCTTGAACATCAGGTCGTACATGATCTGTTCCTCTCGATGGCGATGAGGCAGAGTAGGAGGAGATTTGGTTCCGGGAAACTGGATGCGGAGGACAAAGCATTCCCTCTCCCCCAACTTTGGGGGAGAGGGCCAGGGTGAGGGGGCGCCGACAGCGCGCTCGGACCTGACCGCCCCCTCACCCCGACCCTCTCCCCCGCTGCGCGGGGGCGAGGGAGAGTCTTTATTGCCTGCGCAGTTCCGCGACTGGTTCGCCTCGCGCGGCTGGAGTCCGAGACCGCATCAATTGGCGCTCGCGGCGCGCGCGGCAAAAGGCGAGTCGGCGCTGCTGATCGCGCCCACCGGCGGCGGCAAGACGCTTGCCGGGTTTCTGCCGAGCTTGATCGCGTTGGCGCAATTGCCGGCGCGCCGGCCGCGCGAACTGCACACGCTTTATATCTCGCCGCTCAAGGCACTGGCCGTCGACGTCGCGCGCAACCTTGAAGCGCCGGTCGCGGAAATGGGATTGGCGGTCCGCATCGAGACGCGCACTGGGGATACGTCGGCCTCGCGCCGTCAGCGGCAGAAGACGCTCCCGCCCGACATCCTGCTCACCACGCCGGAGCAATTGGCGCTGTTGATCGCCTCGCGCGACGCGCCGCGCCTGTTCAGGCATCTCCAGGCCGTCGTGCTCGACGAGCTCCATGCGATGCACAACTCCAAGCGCGGCGACCTCCTGGCGCTGGGATTGGCGCGGCTGCGCACGCTCGCTCCGCAACATCGCCGCGTCGGCTTGTCGGCGACCGTTGCCGATCCCAAGCCGCTGCTCGATTTCCTGGGCGCGGACACAGCGCTGGTGCGCGGCGGAGAAGGCGCCCGGCCCAGCATCGCGATCCTGGCCTCCGATGCCCATGTGCCTTGGTCGGGGCATCTGGCGCGCCATGCCATGGCGGATGTGCTGAATGCGATCCGTCAGGCGAAGACCTCGCTCGTCTTCGTCAATACGCGCGCGCAGGCCGAGCGCACCTTCCAGGACCTGTGGCGGCTCAACGACGACAATCTCGCCATCGCGCTGCATCACGGCTCGCTTGCGCCGGCGCAGCGCCGCAAGGTCGAAAGCGCGATGACCCGCGGACAGTTGCGCGCCGTGGTGTGCACCTCGACCTTGGACCTCGGCATCGACTGGGGTGCGGTCGATAATGTGATCTGCATCGGTGCGCCCAAAGGTGCCGCACGCCTGGTTCAGCGCATCGGCCGCGCCAATCACCGCCTGGACGAGCCGAGCCAGGCGCTGCTCGTCCCCGCGAACCGTTTCGAGGTCCTGGAATGCGAAGCGGCGCGCGACGCTGTGATGGCGGGCGAACTCGACGGCGAGCGGCTCAAGCAGGGCGGCCTCGACGTGCTGGCGCAGCACGTCTGGGGCAGCGCCTGCGCCGAGCCGTTCGATGCCGGGCAACTCTATGAGGAGGTCCGTTCGGCCTCGCCCTATCGCCATTTGAGCCGCGAGGATTTCGACAAGGTGCTCGATTTCGTCGCCACCGGCGGCTATGCGCTCAAGCGCTACGACCGTTATGCGCGCCTGCGCCGCACGGCGGAGGGCAAATGGCGCATCGCCCATCCGCGCATCGCCCAGCAATACCGCATGAATGTCGGCGTCATCGTCGAGGATCCGATGGTCGACATCCGCTTACAGGCCAAAGGTCGTCCGACCGGCGCCGGCGGACGGGTGCTCGGCCAGCTCGAAGAGTACTTCATCGAGCAGCTCCTGCCCGGCGATACTTTCGTTTTCGCCGGCACCGTGCTGCGCTTCGAAGGCATGCGCGAGGATGCGGCGTATGTTACGCGCACCCAGGACGCGGAAGCGCATGTGCCCTCCTACAACGGCGGCAAGTTTCCGCTGTCTACGTTCCTGGCCCAGCGCGTGCGCGAGATGGTGTCGCGGCCCGAGAGCTGGCAGGTGCTGCCGGCGCCGGTGAACGAATGGCTGCGCATCCAGGAATGGCGCTCGATCATCCCGAAGCCGGGCCAGCTGCTGGTCGAGACTTTTCCGCGCAGCTCCAAGCACTATCTCGTCTGCTATCCCTTCGAAGGCCGCCTCGCGCATCAGACGCTCGGCATGCTCCTGACGCGCAGGCTGGAACGGCTGCGCATGCGGCCGCTGGGTTTCTCCGCCAATGAATATGCGCTCGCCGTCTGGGGATTGCGCGACATGGGCGGCGTCGACATGGACCGGCTGTTCGACGAGGACATGCTGGGCGACGATCTCGAAGCGTGGCTCGCGGAATCCAATCTCTACAAGCGCACCTTCCGCAATTGCGCGATCATCGCCGGCCTGATCGAGCGGCGCTTCCCGGGCAAGGAGAAGACCGGAAGGCAGGTGACGTTTTCCTCGGACCTGATCTACGACGTGCTGCGGGCGCACGAGCCCGATCACATCCTGCTGCGCGCGACGCGCGAGGACGCCGCTTCGGGCCTGCTGGACGTGGCCCGGCTGGGAGAGATGCTGGCGCGCGTCAAGCACCGCATCGTGACCAAGCGGCTCGACCGCGTCTCGCCGCTCGCGGTGCCGGCGCTGCTGGAGATCGCCAAGGAGATGGTGGCGGGTGAGGCTCATGAGGACATCCTGCGCGAGCAGGAGGAATCGCTGATCGCCGACGCGATGCGGACTGAGTAGTTGGCGGTCATCCTTCGAGGCCCGCCCGCGTCATGCTGAGGTGCGCGCGCCCTTCGTCTCGCGTCATCCTGAGGTGCGAGCGCCCTTCGTCTCGCGTCATCCTGAGGTGCGAGCGTAGCGAGCCTCGAAGGATGACGCTCGCTCAGGGTGACAGCGAGCCTCGAAGGATGACGCTCGCTCAGGGCTGCATCCCACCTCGAAGCACGCGCGCGGGCACCTCAGGATGACGCATATAGATAAGCCAGTCAGATTGTTGCACTCCTCAAATCCCGCGGCTGTTGGACATGGTGCCGTACCACTCGCCGATGCGTTCGGTCAGCGCGCGGGTCAATGCGCGTTCGGCATCGCTGAGATACGGGCTCCAGGTGTCGAGGATCAGGATCGCGCGCGGCAGGTCGCTGTCGTTCCAGGCTTCGTGATTGATGGAATCGTCGAAGACGAAAGCCTTGCCCGGCTGCCACTGACGCTCCTGACCGCCGACGCGGAAGCCACAGCCGGGCGGCACGATCAGCGGCAGATGCACGACGAGCCGCGTGTTGACCGGTCCGGTATGCGGCGGGATGCGGGTCTTGGCATCCAGGATCGAGAACAGCGCGGTGGGGCCGTTGCCGGGAATGTCCCAGCGCGGCCAATCCTCCAACGCCTCGACCGTGCGGGGACAGCGCGCGATATGCTCGGCATAGGGACGTCCTTCGCGCCACAGCGCGTAGACGCCCCAGCGGCGCGAATTGTTGAGCTCGCGCCACTGCTCCATCGGCATGCCGTTGGGATCGGCGACATAGGGATCGAGGACGCCCGCGCCGTCCGACAGCACCGCCACGAGCTCGCGCCGGATGTCGTCGGCCGCCGCCTCCAGTCCGTCGAGCCAGGGAAACAGGCGGCGGTCGTAGAACTCGATCGCGGGAAGTTCGGGAAAGTAGAGGAAGGTCGGCTGCTGACGGAAGATGCGCCGTTTCTGCAGCAGGGTGTCGACGCATTGATCGAAACGCGAAAGCGGCTCGTCGGCGAAGCGCGCGCGGATATGGGCCAAGCCCTCCCCGATATAGCTCTCCAGCGCGCGATTATTGTCCTCGATGGCGCGGCGCGCATGTTCCAGAGCCGGCGCGAGCGACGGCGGCGGCGAAATCGCCGGCGGGATCAATTGCAGCGCGGTGCGATAGGTGATGGCGGCATCGCGCGGACGCCCCAGCGTCTCCTGCAGCGCAGCCTTTGCCAGCAGGCCTGGAAGATGGCGCGGATTGAGGACCAGCAGCCGCTCGCACGCCGCGAGCGCCTCGTCGTGGCGGCCCAAGGCTTCAAGAGCCCGCATGAGATTGTGCAGGATCTCCGCATCGTCCGGTTCCGCGCGCGCGGCCTGCTCGAGAAGTGTGAGGGACGCGCCGACATTGCCCTTGGCGAAAAGGCGCGCCGCGAATTCGTTCAGCACCAACGGATGGCGGGGTGCCTCGCGCTCGGCTTGGCGCAGCAAAGGCTCCGCCTCGTGCGGCCGCCCGCGCTCCCGCAGCTGGCGCGCCTGTCCTATCAGAGCGCGCACGCGCGAATCCACACCCGGCGCGCACGCCGCCGACTCCGCCATCATTTCATCTGGTCTCGCTTCGCAAGCGCCGCATCATAACGATGCGCTTCGCCGCCGCTTCGCGACAAAGATCACTTCGCAGTGAAAAGTTTGCTCAACCTGTCGCAACGACGCCGTTTTCGCTACCGCTTCCGACAAATTCGCGTGAGCGGAAATGCGCAAGGCGGTAGTGAAAATCAAAAATAGTTCGTGGTTCGCGATCGACGGTCGGTCGGCGCCACCCCGACCGCGTTACTGGCTCGCCCAGATGATGCGGTGGACGAATACGATCTCGCCAAGCGCGAAGCTGCGATCCTCATAGGCAGGATTGAGCGATTTGAGTTCGACGCGCTGCGCCGTCATGCGCCAGAGCAGCTTGGCCATCACCTCGCCGGCCTGTGTCTTGACCACCACGCGGTCGCCGCGCCTCGGCGCCATCGTCGGCGAGACGACGATGCGGTCGCCGTCGCGGTACACCGGCAGCATCGACTCGCCGCTGATCTCGAGCGCATAGGCATGCTCGTCTGCGGCATCGGGGAAGGCGATCTCCTCCCAGCCATTGCCCGCCGGAAACCCCGCATCGTCGAAGAAGCCGCCGGCACCGGCCTGCGCAAGTCCGATCAGCGGCACCATGCGCACTTTGGCTGCGCGGTTCTCCACCAGGGCGACGAAATCGTCGAAACCGGTCGCGGTCGCCGCCAGGATCTTCGACAGGCTTTCGGTCGAGGGCCAGCGCAGCTTGCCCTCCGCATTGCCGCGCTTGCTCTTGTTGAAGGTCGTCGGGTCGAGACCGGCGAGTTTGGCCAGGCCCGAGGCCGAAAGGCCGTTACGGGCGGCCAGCGCGTCGATCGCGGTCCAAATCTGCTTATGTGTCAGCATTGTTAAGAACTTCGTCCGGAATAGCGGGAATAATTCCTACAATAGGCCGAATGCGCGCGAACCCGCAAGCGCCGTTTTGCGAAAGCCCGACTCGGTGCAGAACCACGCCATGCTCGATGCCGCGACCGGCCTGCTGCGTCTGCTGCCTGCGGAGACCGCGCATCGCTTGACCGTGCGCTTGGTGAGAGCTGCATCGCCGCTGCTATCGGGGCCGGCGGCAGACGATCCGCGCCTGGCGGTCCAGGCGTTCGGGCTCGACTTTCCCAATCCCATCGGGCTTGCGGCCGGCTTCGACAAGGACGCCGAAGTGCCGGCGGCGATGCTGAAATGGGGCTTCGGCTTCGTCGAATGCGGCACGATCACGCCGCGCCCGCAAGCGGGCAATCCCAAGCCGCGTCTTTTCCGCTTGCCCGAAGACGAGGCGGTGATCAACCGCATGGGCTTCAACAATCGCGGCATGGACGCCGCGGCGGCGCGGCTGCGCAAGAAGCAAGCGCACGGCATCGTCGGCCTCAATATCGGCGCCAACAAGGACTCCGTCGATCGCATCTCCGATTACGCAAAAGGCTTCGAAGTGCTGGCGCCGCTCGCAAGCTACATCGCTGTCAACGTCTCTTCGCCCAATACGCCGGGTCTGCGGGGATTGCAGAACCGCGACGAGCTCGCACGGCTGCTGGGCGAGCTGACGATGCTGCGCCGCCGGCTCGGGCTGCACACCCCTCTGCTCCTCAAGATCGCGCCGGACCTCGATGCGACGGCGATGGACGACATCGCCGCTGTCGTGCTCGCCGCCGGCATCGATGGGTTGATCGTCTCCAACACGACGATCGCACGCCCAGCGACGCTGAAGAGCCGCGCAGCGAAGGAGCAGGGAGGATTGTCCGGCAAGCCGCTGATGGCGCCCTCAACGCAAGTTCTGAAGGACATGCGTGCGAGGCTGGGGACGCGGCTCACTCTGGTCGGTGCGGGCGGTGTCGCAAGCGGTGCCGATGCCTACGAGAAGATCCGCGCGGGCGCCAGTCTGGTGCAGCTTTATACGGCGCTCGCCTATCGCGGCCCGGCGCTGCTGCGGGACATCAAGCGCGAGCTTTGTGCATTGCTCGCGCGCGACGGGTATTCTCGCGTCCAGGATGCCGTCGCTGCGGCAGTTCGCGCGGAAACCGCCGCGCGCCATTAGGGTAAACGCAAGCCACACTCGCCGCCGTGCCGGCACTGCGCTAAGCTGCGCGCCAATGTTGTCGGCGGGGGCGTTCGATGCAGGAAGATCTCGGTAAACTCGTGCTGCGCGTGATGGTGGCGGGCCTCATCATGGCGCATGGCGTGCACAAGCTTTTGACGGGCATATCCGGCATCGAGGCGATGCTCGCCGCGCACAATCTTCCGGCCATGCTGGGCTACGGGGTCTATCTCGGCGAGATCGTGGCGCCGGCAATGGTGCTGCTCGGGCTCTTCGCGCGGGTGGGGGCGCTGCTGATCGCGGTCAACATGATCGTTGCGGTGGCGCTGGCAGGCATGGACAGGATTGCGATGCTCAATCCCATGGGCGGCTATGCCCTCGAACTCGAAGCGGCGTTCCTCTTGGGCGCTATCGCGATCGCCTTGATGGGTCCCGGGCGGATCAGCATCGCCGGCGGGCGCTGGAACTAGCCTCGACGCAAAAGTTGACGGTTCGTCACGGATCGATAGAGTGCCTCCCCTGCGGAGACTCTCATGGATACCGCCATCCCCACGCCCGCGCCGCGCCGCAACAGCGCCGGAAAGCGCGAGCAGACCAAGGCCCAGAACCGCCAGCTGATCCTGGACGCGGCGCGCGGCGTCTTTGCCGAAATGGGCTATGGCGCCGCAACCGTGCGCGACATCATACGGGCCACGCCGCTGGCCTCGGGCACTTTCTACAATTATTTCAAGTCGAAAGAGGAGATCTACCAGGCAATCCGCGACGAGGTCGCGCTCGCCATCCGCCCGCTGCTGCGCGAAGAGCGCATGAAGGCGACCACGGTCGAGGAGTTCATCTCCGGCACCTTCCGCACGTTCTTCGAATTCGTCGCCAGCGACCGCATCGACTTCCGCACGATCCGCCATAGCGCCGATACGACGCGCGTCCGCGTCGACACGCCCGAGGTGATCGCGGGCTTCGACGAATTGCGCGAGGACATCGAGACCGCGATGGCGCGCGGCATGTTCGCGCCCGTCGATGCCGATTACCTGATGGCGGCGATCGCGGGGGTGGCTTTCGAGGTCGCCGAAAGCATGATGCGGCGCGAGGTGCCAGATCCGGCCGGTGCCGCGGTGTTCGCGACCCAGCTCTTCCTCGGCGGCATCCGCACCCTGCCGCACAAGAGGGCGGCGGCGCCCGGCGGATGAAGGCTCTGGTCTGCCGCAGTCTCAGTGCGGGCCTTGACGGCCTTGCGTTCGAGACGGTCAGCCTGCCGCCGCCAGGCCCCGGCCAGGTGCGGATTCGGCTCCATGCCGCGGCCGTCAATTTCCCCGATGTGCTGATGGTGCAGGGTCTCTATCAGCACAAGCCGCAGCTTCCCTTCACGCCTGGCATGGAAGGCGCCGGCGAGATCGTGGCTGTGGGCGAAGAAGTGGAGGCCTTGGCGCCCGGAATGCGCGTGATGGTGAGCGCGCTGGGCTGTTTTGCCGAAGAGGTGCAAGCCGAGGCGGCGCGGGTGCGCGCGATTCCGAAAGGTGTCGACGATGCAGTCGCGGCCGCCTTCACCGCCGCGTATTTGACCGCGTATGTCGGCCTCGTGCGCCGCGCCGCGATCGGGCAAGGCGAGTGGCTGCTGGTGCATGGCGCGGCGGGCGGCGTCGGGCTGGCCGCCGTCGATCTTGCCCGCGTCCTCGGAGCCAACGTCATCGCGACCGCATCGACGCCGGACAAGCGGCGCTTCCTCGAGGATTATGGCGTGGAGCACGTCCTCGCGCCGGACGGCTTCCGCGACTCGGTGAAGGCCTTGACCGGCGGCAGGGGCGCCGACGTGATCTACGATCCCGTCGGTGGCGACGTCTTCGACGAATCGACGCATTGCATCGCCTTCGGGGGCCGGCTCGTGGCGGTCGGATTCGCCGGCGGACGCATTCCGGTCTTGCCGGTGAACCTCGCGCTGATCAAGGGATTCTCGCTGATGGGACTGCGCGCGGGAGAATATGGCCGGCGCTTCCCGCAACAGGGCCGCGAGAACATCGCCGCCATCGACGCGCTGCTGGCGCAAGGAAAACTCAAGCCCCATGTCGGCGCGCGGCTGCCGCTCGACAAAGCCGTGGACGCGATGCGGCTGCTTTCGTCGCGCCAGGCCATCGGAAAAGTCGTGCTGGAGTGCTAGTCGAGGCGGCGGCGAATCCGTATCGTTGCCACCGCAAAGGAAGGAAATTCCATGTCCAGCGAAGTTCTTCATGTCCCGCGCGAGCGGTTGAGCCGCAAGACGCTGCATCTGCACTACGCCATCACCTCGCTGATGGAGGAGCTTGAGGCGGTGGATTGGTACCGTCAGCGCGCCGACGATACCGACGACCCGGACCTCAAGGCGATCCTCAATCACAACGCCAATGAGGAGATCGAGCACGCCGCCATGGTGCTCGAATGGATCCGCCGCCACGAACCGCGCTTCGACAAGGAGCTCAAGGAATACCTCTTCACCACCGCGCCGATCACAAAAATCGAGCAGGAAGAGGAGCACAAGGACAAAGGGGCCTGAGGCGGCGGCACGGCGCGCGGAGAAGTCTCAGTCCTGCTGCGGGTTCGTCTGTGGCAGGCCCTCCACCGGAACCGTATCGTGGAAGCGGGTCAGATCGACCATCCGCACGCCTTTGGGCGTCACTCCGAGAACATCGACGAAGTGATGGCCGCGCAGGATGTCGGACGGCGCATAGGAATGGCGCGCGTAGATCGTCTCCGCCATGGTCGCATCCGATCCCGACAGCAGCACGACGATCTCCATCTGGCGCTCGGCCATGTCCTGGTCGGAAACGCCGTGCAGCGGGCTTGTCGCGTCGATCCTGTGCATGATGGTCCAGGACAGCGCGAACAGCGAGGTGCGCGAGCGCACCAGCTCCAATTCCTGGAAGCGGCGCATCACCAGCCCTTCGAGGCTGCGGTGCTGCTGGGCCAAAGTCACTCGCACGGACGCGTCGAGCACCTGGTTGCCGCGCTGGTTGGCGGCGCGGAACATCAAGGTCGGAACGCCGTCGAACGGCGCGATGACCGCGACGCGCGAAAATATCATGCGCGCGAAGGGCCGCGAGAAGCGGGCGAAGATCATGCCGGTGAACAGCGCCAGCACGACGTAGCCCGCGAACGCCTCGAAGATTACCAGCAGATTCACGTATGCCGATTTCGGCACCATGACGCTGTAGTTGATCGAGCCCATGGTCTGGGCGCTGAACACGAACGCGTCCCAGAAATTTCCCGGCCGCGCATGCTCGATGCCGCCGCGGTCCACGAGGTAGAGAAGCGCGAAGACGGCGTTGACGGCGGCGAACGCCGCAGCCAACCCCAAGAAGAACGCCCACCAGGGCACGCGCAGCACCGCATGATAGATGTCGGTGTAGCGTCCACCGTCCTGGCCGCGAACGATGGCAACGCGCTCGCGGTCGCGCAACGTTCCGGGCCGGAACGCGGGCGAGGGCGGCAAGGCCGGCTGTTTGTCCGCTTCGCTCACGAAGCAGCGATCCAGCGTGAGGCGGCCGCCAGCGCGGCTGCATTCTCGCGCCGCGGAACGCGCGTCGGCGGCGCCGTGATCTCGAGAACCACGCCGTTGGGATCCTCGAAGTACACGGAGTGCTGGGCGCCGTGCTTCTCTTCCCAGAACGCCACCTTGGCGGCGGCGAGTTTGCGGCGCCAGCCCTCGAGTTTCGCCACCGAGGTCTCCGAAAACGCCAGGTGCCGGACGTCGCGCGCGAGCTTGCCCTTCCGCGGCCGCTTGGCGCCTTTGAGACTGACCAGCACGATCTCGCGCCCGTCTGCGGTCGCAAGCACGATCATCAGCCACGGATAGCCGCCCCAATCCGGGCCGCTGATTGCGTTCACGAGTTTCAAGCCCAGAACGTTGCGATAGAAGGCCAGGCTCGCCTTCGCGTTCCAGACCGGAAACACGATGTGATCGGTGCGAAGCATCAAGGTCCTAGCCGGTGAAGTCGGTCGAATCTTATATCAGCCCGTGGACTTGCGGTATGCCGCCCAGCGCTGTTTGTGCTCGCGCCCAAGCTCGAGGAGATACTCCCAGCTGAAGAGTCCGGTGTCGTGGCCGTCGTCGAAGCGGATGCGGACCGCGTAGTTGCCCACCGGCTCGAGCGCCGCGATGGCGACGTGTTCTTTTCCCCTGACGATCTGCTTCTGCCCCGGTCCATGACCCTGCACTTCGGCGCTCGGCGATTCGACGCGCAGATATTCCGCCGGCAGCGCGAAGCGCTCGCCGGTGTCGAAGCTCACCGTCAGCGTCGTCTTGGCCGCATCGAGGCGCAGCTCCAGCGGCCAAGGGCGCTCCGCCGCTTGCGTCATCGCTGGGTTCTTTCCGCTTCCGTCAGCTCGCGCGCTTCTTCGCTCAGCATGATCGGGATGCCGTCGCGGATCGGATAGGCGAGGCCGGCGCTGCGGCTGATCAGCTCCCGCGCTTCGCGGTCATAGACCAGCGTCCCCTTGGTCACCGGGCAGACCAGGATTTCCAGCAGCTTGGGATCGGGTTCCATGGCTCCTGCCGTCAGTTGATCGATGCGGGCCCTGCCGCGGCGCCCGCCATTTCCAGCAGTGCCACCAGGATCGCCACCCGCTCGCTCCAGCCCTTGGCTTCGAGCAGCGCCTGTTTTTCCGCCGGCTCGAAGGGACAAAGCATCGCCAGCGCATTCACCAGCGTCTCCGCCGGCGCGTTCATCACGCTCTGCCAATCCGCCTTGAGGTCGCGGCGCGAAAGATAACCTTTCAGCGCGTGGAGCAGATGGTCGCGCGGGAAAGCCGAATCGTCGGCGGGTTCCAGGTCTCCGGCGAACTCCGAAAACGACACTCGCAGCTGGCGGAACGGCGTGGCCGCCTCGATCTCCTCCTCGCAGCGGAATCGGCAGATGCCGGTCAGCGTGATGAGATAGCGTCCGTCCTCGTTCTCGCGATAGGACGTGATCCGTCCCGCGCAGCCGACCGGGTGCAGCGCGGGCTTCAGCGTCTTCTCCTCGGGCTCGGAAGGCTGGACCATGCCGATCAACCGCGTGGACGAGAAGGCGAAGTCCACCATCGCCAGATAGCGCGGCTCGAAGACGTTCAGCGGCAGATGGCCGCGCGGCAGCAGCAGCACGCCCGAAAGCGGGAACACCGGGAGCGTTTCCGGCAACTGCGACAACGCGTGGTAGCGCCCGCTCACGAGAACAGGATCGAGGACAGTCTGCGCCGCGCGCTCAGCGTGCGCGGGTCGGCGGGGCCCATCGCCTCGAACAATGTCACCAGATGCTTTCGCGCCGCTTCCTCGTTCCATTTGCGGTCGCGCCGCACGATCTCCAGCAACTCGTCGAGCGCGCCGTCGCGATCGCCATGCGCGTCGAGCGCCAGCGCCAGGTCATAGCGTGCCTGATGGTCCTTGGGATCGGCGTCGAGCTTGGCCCTGAGCGCGGCGAGATCGCCCTGCGCTTTCGTCGCGCTCTCGGCCAAGGTCAATTCGGCTTCTACCGCGCGAACGGCTTCGTCGCCGGCGGCGTCGGGACGCACGAGCTGCAAGGTGTTGCGCGCGCGCTCGAGATCGCCGCTCTTCAAGTAGCAGCGCGCCAGCCCCGCGACCGCGCCGGGATGGCCGGGATCCTCCTGCAGGATGTGGCCATAGGCTTGGGCAGCGGCGGAGACGTCGCCGGCGGCAAAAGCTTCCGCCGCCATGGCCATGACCTCTTCGGTGTGGCCCGCGCCGCCATGCCCACCGGCGAGCTGCTCGACGAAGGCGCGCACCTGGCTTTCGGGCAAGGCGCCCATGAAGCCGTCCACGGGTTGGCCGTCCTTGAAGGCATAGACGGTCGGGATCGACTGGATGCGCAGCTGGCGCGCAATCTCCTCGTTCTCGTCGATGTTGATCTTGACCAGGCGCACCGCCCCCTTGGCGGCGTTCACGGCCTTTTCCAGCGCCGGGCCCAGCTGCTTGCACGGTCCGCACCACGGCGCCCAGAAGTCGACGATTACCGGCACGGCGCGGCTCGCGACCAGGACGTCTTCGGCGAAAGTCTCGATCGAGGCATCCTTGATGTAGGGACCCTCGGCCCCGGTCGCCTGCGCGGCGCCCTCGGGTTTCGCCTGGGTCAGCGGCCGCCCGCCCGGACCGATCAAAGCCATTTTCCGCTTGTCTCTTTCGTTCGCCTCGACAATAGCACAACGCGCGAAGCGTCAAGCCATTTCGGCCAGTCGCTTCTCGAGCGCCGTCCTGACGGCGGGCCACTCGCCGGCGAGGACCGAGAAATAGACCGAATCGCGGAAATAGCCCTGCGGCATCCACATATGGCCGCGCAGGGTGCCTTCCTCCCGGGCGCCGAGCTTGAGCAGCGCGGCGCGCGAGCGCGCATTGCGCGCATCGGTCTTGAACTCGACACGATTGTAGTGCGCCGCGAAGGCGTTCTCGAGCAGCAGGTACTTGGCCTCCGGGTTTGTCGCGCCGCCGCGTGCTTCGGCGATGTACCAGGTGAAGCCCACCTCGACGCGCGCGTCGTTGGGCGCGATGGCGAGATACGAGGTCGAGCCGACGACCGCACCGTCGAGCTTCCGAACCACGACGAAGGTCAGCATGCGGCCTTGCGCGTTTTCCTCGACCATCCAGCCGAGACGATCCTTGAAATGGACAATCGGTATGTAGGTCCAGGTCTGCGGATCGGCGGCGGCGGCGATCAAACCCGCATGATGAGCGTCCGACAACGGCTCCAGCCGGATATGGCGGCCTTCGAGCACGCGCGGGCCCAGCGGCAGGACAGGCGTCATGGGGCGGCCTCGGGCAAAGCGACGACCAGCGGGGTGTGACCGCAATCGGCGATGAAGCGCAACAAATCTTCCGGGGCAACCGCGATGGTGCGGTCGTTGCGCAAGGGATGGAAGTTCAGCGGCCGCAGCGCGAGCATCGCTTCGTCCAGCACCACCCGGACCTGACGTTCGCGGTCGTTGATCAGGGCGAACGGCGTCACCGAACCGGCCGGGACGCCGAGCCTTTCCTGCAGCAGTTCTGCGGAACCGAAGGAAAACCGGGGTGCGCCGAGCGCCCGCGACAGCGCGTTGAGGTCGAGCCGGAAATCGTCGCGCAGCACCACCAGCCACAACCCGCTCTTCTTGTCCTTGAGGAAGAGGTTCTTGGTGTGGCCGCCCGGCTGGCCCGCATTGACGGCCCCCGCCTCCTCGACGGTGAACACCGGCACGTGCTCGAAGCGCGTGAAGGCAATACCCAGCGACTCGAGCCGCGCGTACAGCGCGGCTTCGCGGGAGTCGGGTGAGGGGAGGTGCAACGTGTCCATATTATTTCGTCATGGCCGCCCCTGAGGCGGCCATCCAGAGTCGGCGTGCGCGCATGCTCACTTGCTGGATGGCCGGGTCAAGCCCGGCCATGACGAGTAGGGTCACGGCACCAGCCGCTTGATCCATTGCGGCAGCGCGAAGGCGGCGGCATGGACGGCGGGGTTGTAATAGTCGGTCTTGAGCCTGGCTTTCTTATAGGCGGCCGCCGCGCGTTTGATGCCGGCCGGCGTTCCCAGCGTCGCGCCTTTGCCGGCCCAGGACAGCGCCATGAAGCCGCCGATATAGGTCGGCACGACGGTGAGATAGAGTCCCGACTGCGGAAAGAACCCGGCGAGTTCCGTCAGCGCCTCGGTGATCTCCCAAGGCTGATAGAACGGCACGCCGGTCTGGAACGTCGCGAAGCCGCCCCTGGCCAGCGCGTTGCGAACGCGATCGTAAAACGTTTCCCCGAACAGCGCCTTGCCGGGGCCGACCGGATCGGGGCGGTCGGCGATCACCAGATCGAAACGGCCTTTGCTCTGGGGCCGGCCGAGATATTCGAAGGCGTCGGCGATTTCGATCTTGAGCCGCTTGTCCTTGAAGGCTTTGGCGTTGATCTCGGCAAAATGCTCGCGGCAGAGCTCGACGACGCGCCCGTCGATGTCGACGAGGACGACTTCCTTGACGCCTTTGTGCTTCAGCGCCTCGTCGGCGATGGAGAGGTCTCCGCCGCCCACGATCATGACGCGCTCGACCCGGCCGTGCTCGAGCATCGGCAAATGTGTCAGCATTTCGGCATAGGCGCTCTCGTCGCGCGTGGTGATCTGGACGATGTTGTCGAGCGTCATGACGCGCCCGTTCGCCACCGTGTCGAAGATCTTGATCCGCTGGTAACGGCTCTTCTCGTCGGCGAGCGGCTTGCCGCTGAGCTCCATGCTCTGCGCGTAGCCCTTGTGCAGACGCTCTTTGACGCTCGTCATCGCCGATCCCCGCCATCCAAAAAAGCGCGCTCGTATAGGGCGTGCACGGAGCGCTGTCCACCTCGCGCCCGAAGGGAATTGTGACAGCGAGCGTGTCGCCGGCGGGACGCGCCTTCAAGAAAACTTCATGCTCGGACGAAAATTTTCTTGCATGGGGGGGGAACGTGCCTATATTCGCGACGTTCCGGCAACGGAACAAAGCGGCGAGGCGGCCTTCCGTCCGCCGCTTTCTTCTTAAGCGTCCGGAAGTCCGAAAGGCCAAGGCGCAGGTGTCAACTCTTAACAGGGGTAGGTGCCCGAAATGGCTAAACTCGCACTTGTTGCGGCGACCAAAGAAGGAAAGACGCAGCGCGTCCGCTCTTCCGCGAAGACCGTAAGACTGGCTCCCGTTCCCGCGAACACGGAGCCCAAAGACCACTTCATCAATCGCAACGGACTGATCTTCGCCGGCAGCCATCTGATCATCGATCTGTGGGAAGCCGAAGGCCTCGACGACCGCGACCGCATCGAGCAGGCGCTGATCGATGCCGTGAAGGAAGCCGGAGCCACGCTGCTGCATATCCATCTGCACACCTTCTCCGATGGCGGCGGCATCTCGGGCGTGGCGGTGCTGGCGGAGAGCCACATCAGCGTCCACACCTGGCCGGAAAAGGGCTACGCGGCGTTCGACGTCTTCATGTGCGGCGATGCCGAACCCAGGAAGGCGCTCGGCGTCTTCAAGCGCGCGTTCAATCCCGGCCGCATCGTGGTCGGCGAGCACAAGCGCGGCGTTCTCTGATCTCCATTAACCAAGCTTCGCGGAAAGCGGCCTGAAAAGCCGCTTAATGCGCGCATGCCGCGCGCGTTAAGGCTGCCGTTTCGTTAGCATGCCTTCAACGGGACCGGCGCAGAATGCCGGCAGCGGAGGTGGGTGGCGGTGCGGTACGACGCGGCGATCATCGGCGCGGGCGCGAACGGCTTGGCGGCCGCGGCGACGCTGGCGCGCGCCGGACGCAGCGCGATCGTCATCGAGCGCGCGGAGCATTGCGGCGGACGCTGCATCACGCGCGAATTCCACCCGGGCTTCCGCGCCTCGCCCTATTGCGACGAGGTGGCGCCCGTGCCGATCGCAATCTTCCGCGCGCTCGGCCTGGCTTCCCGCGGCGCCATCTTCGCCCGCGCGCGCGCGCCGCTTTTCGCCGATGCGCTCGCCGCGCTCGAGGCGCACGCGATGGCCGAGGCTGCGCGCGCGCCGAAACGCAACTGGTTCGGCCGCGCGGAGAAGACGCTCTCACGCTGGCCCGCGAGCGAAGGACTGAGCCGGTCGCTCAACGACGCTTGTGCCGATCTTGGGCCAGGCACCGCCGCAGCCGCGCTCGAAGGCCGCGCCGCCGACCCCGATCTCGAAGGCAGCGCGCTTCACCTCCTGGCGCCGGGCTGCGGCAGTTCCGGCATCGTTATGGGCGGGCTGGCGACACTGGGCCAGGCGCTGGAGGCTGCAGCACGCGACGCCGGCGCGGCCTTCGCGCTTGGGCTGGAAGCCGCCGACATCCGTCATGCCAAGCAGCGCGCGCTCGGCGTTCGGCTCGCCGACGGCACCGAGATCGAGAGCCGCGCCGTCATATCGACGCTCGACCTGCGCCGGACCTTCTTCTCTCTCTTCGCCTGGAAGGACTTGCCGCCCGCAGCGATCGAGCGGGTGTCGCAGTACCGCCACGCCGGCGCGCGCGCGCGACTGCTCGTCGCGCTCGACGGGCCGGCGCCGTTCGATGCTCCGCTGCAACTGGGATCGCCCGCCGAGGCTTACGCTGCCTGGCACGCCGCCACGGTGCCGGAGCTTCCGCCGATGACCTTGCGGCCGGTCTCCGCCGCCGACCCTGGCCTCGCGCCGGAGGGAAAAGCGGTCGTGACGGCGACCTTGGGCGCGATCCCCCACCAATTGTTCGACGGACCCTGGACCAACGAAAAGCGCAGCGCGCTCAAGGAGCGCGTCCTGGCAGCACTGGAGATCGGCGCACCGGGAACGCGCGCGAAAGTGCTCGCCGCCGAACTGATCGTGGCGCCCGACATCGAAGCCGCGCTGGGGCTGACCGAGGGCGATCTCGACGGCGGCGAGATCGCGCCGGATCAGATGTTCGCGCTGCGCGGCTTCCAGGATTGTCCCGGCGGCCGCACGCCGGTCACGGGTCTTTATCTCGGCGGACCGTCGGCGCCGCTGGGACCTCTCGCGACCTGCGCGGCCGGTGTCGCCGCGGCGCGCGCGCTGGCCGCCGATCTGGATGCGGGACTGCTGAAATGAGCGCGCCGGCGGACGCGATCGTGATCGGGGCCGGTATCGGCGGCATCGCGGCCGCCGCATGCCTCGAGCGCAAAGGCGTCCATGTCGTGCTGCTCGAAGCCGCAGAGGCCGGCAGCGGCGTGCGCGAGTTCTGGCCCGTGCTCGAGGCGCTCGATCCGGCGCTGGTGAAGACGCTCAAGCTCAGCCGACGCGGCTTCAAATTCATCCAGCGCGATCTTCCGACGCTCGCGCTGCGCCAGGACGGCCGCCACCTCCTCCTCCCGCGCGATCCGCACAAGGCCGCGCGCGCCATCGTCGCCTGCTCGCCGGCAGACGCGCGCGCCTATGAGCGCCGCCAGGCGGAGATCTTTGCATTGGCGCGCCGCCTGCGGCCCTGGTGGTGGGAGACGGCAGAGGCGCCCGCGGGATTGCCGGAGCGCTACAAAGCGGCGAGCGCCCAGGCGCTGCTCGCCGCCTTGTTCGAGTCCGATGCGGTGCGGACAACGCTGGGCTTCGACGTGCCGGAGCCCTTCGCGCCGGGGTCGGCGCTTGCGCTTCTTTGGCGCGCCGGCCAGGAGATGTGCGGCCTGCAGGGCGCGCGCGCCCTTCCGCAAGGCGGCGTGCCGGCGCTTGCCGACGCCATGATGGCCTCCATACGCGAGCTGGGCGTCAGCTTCCGCAGCAAGGCGCGGGTGAGACAGGTCCTGGTTGCCGGCGACGAAGCCGCGGGCGTCGTGCTCGACAGCGGCGAAAAGATTTTCTCGCGCGCCGTCGTCTCCTGCTTGTCGCGGCGCGACACCTTGCTGCGCCTGCTGCCGACGGCAAGTGCGGGTATCGCGCAGACGCTCAGGCTGCTCTCTTCGGCGCCGCGCCGCAGCGAAACCGTCGCGGTGCTGACGCTCAATGGAGAACCGGGTCTCGGCGGGCGCAGCTCGGGCGGAGCGGTGCGCCATGTCATCGCGGAAGGCGAACCGGCCCTGGAAGGCGTCGCCAGCGACGCGCCGTCACCGGGACAGCACCGCTTCATCGTAAAGGCCAAGGGGACTCCCACGGCCGACGCCATCGTCGCACAGCTGGAACGCTTCGCGCCGCAATTCAGAAGCCGCGTGCTCGACATCGCGCTCACCACGCGCACGCTCTGTCCTCCCAAGCTGCTCGCAAGCGCCCAGGAGCGCATTGCGACGCCGATCCGCAATCTGTTTCTCTGCGGCCGCGATGCCGAGCCGGTGGACGCGCTTTCGGGCCGCGCGGGAAGGTTGGCGGCGGAGATGGTCTCGGCGGCACTGCAACGCAAGGCTCGGCCATGAGCCTGCAGGTTCGCGCCACGCCGTTCCATGGCCCCGCCGCGGCAGCGTCGCGGCTCAATCTGTGGGAGCCGCGCGAAGGCTGGACCGTCGCCGCCGTCTATGAAGATGCGGCGCAGGAGGCGCTCGCCGCGCGGCTGACGGTGGCGATGGCCGACATCTCCTGGCGCTGGCGCGTGGCCGTCGACGGCGCGCGCGCGGAAGAGTTCCTGGCGCGCCTGCTGACGCGCGATCCGGCTTCGCTCGCGCCGGGGGAGGCATTCAAGGCACTGTGGCTGAGCGACGGGGGCGCGCTGCGCGGCGCTGGCCTGCTCGCGCGCAACGGCCGAGATAGTTTCATGCTCGTCTCGGCTTGTGCCGATCCGCTCTGGATCGCGCGCGCGGCCGCGCTCTTCGATGTCAAAGTGCACGAGATCGCCGAAGCCGAGGGAATGCTCGCGGTGGTCGGTCCCTACGCCGCCAGGCTTCTCGCCGCCGCTGGCCTCGATCCCGACTTGGCGCAGCTGCGCTTCCGCAAGCTGTTCTGGCGCGGGATCGAAGTGACGTTGTCGCGGTTCGGCGAGCATGAAGGCTTTGAGATTGCTTGTTCCGCCACAGATGCGCCGCTGGTCTGGGACCGTCTCGCCAAAGTGGGGCGCGCTTATGCGCTCGAGCCCGCCGGAATGCGGGCGATGGATATTCTCGACATGGAGGCCGGCGTGCCCCGCCCGGGACGCGATTACCGGCCGGCGCGCGGCGGCTTCGACAGCATGCCCGCGCCCGAGGATATCGGCCTCGGCTCGCTGGTCGATCCGGACCATGTCGGCTTCAACGGCCGCTCCGCGCGCGCCGGCCTGCCTGCTTCGCGCGTCCGCATGGGGATCGTTTTCGACAGCGATGTGCCGGCGGCCAATGCCGTCATCGCGGAAGGCGGACGCACGCTCAGTTCGGTCTATTCGCCGGCTCTGCGCTCGGCGATCGCGCTCGCGATGCTGGAGCCGCGGCTCGGCACGCCCAACACGCAGGTGCGCCTCGCCGACGGCACGCCTGGGCTGGTTACGGCGCTGCCTTTCCTGCCGCCGCCGGTCCCTCTTCCGCGGTGACGCGTCCCGGATGGCTGCGCGCCGACCGCTTGGCCGCGCGACGGAAGCCCGCGGATGCGGCGTTGAATGGTCGGCTGCGCTTCCGGTGCAGGATTGCGCGCGCCCCAAGCCCATGGTTGGAAGCCGGCCAGGATGTTCGATCCGGATACCGACCTTGTGAAGCGTGCCGGCGCCGGCGACCGCGCGGCGGCGCAAGCGCTGATGGCCCGGCACCTGCCCAAGATGCTGAGCCTGGCGCGGCGCATGCTGGGCAGCCAGAGCGAGGCCGAGGACGCCGTCCAGGACGCTTTCCTCAAGCTGTGGACCCACGCCGCGCGCTGGACGCCGGGCAAGGCCAAGTTCGAGACTTGGCTTTACCGGGTTACGATGAACAAGTGCTACGACCGGCTGCGCAAGCGTCCGGCCGCAAATCTGGAGGAGGCGGCGGATGTGCCAGACCCCGCTCCCCGCGCCGATCGCGCGCTCGAAACCGCCGATATGTCGGCGGAAATCGAGGCGGCCCTGGCGGCGTTGCCGGAGCGGCAGCGCGCGGCGATCGTGCTGTGCCACCACCAGGAGCGCGGCAATGTCGAAGCGGCGGAGATTCTGGGGGTCAGCGTTGAAGCATTGGAGTCCCTCCTGGCCAGGGGGCGGCGCGCGCTGCGGTCGCGGCTCGCGCATCTGAGGGACGGATAGGATGAGGGACGTGGACGATTTTCAGAACGATGCGCAGTGGGTCGGGGGGGCCTTGGGTCGCCTTTCGACGGTGCCGGTGCCGGCAGCGCTGGAGGTACGGATTCTGGGCGACTTCGACCGGCTGACAGAACGGCGCCGGGCCAGTTGGTTGGCGCCGCTGCTGGAGACCATCTGGCCGGGCGCGCCGGCATGGCGGCCGGCAGCCGCGCTTGCCGGAGCGCTTGCGGTGGGGCTGGCGATGGGCGTGCTCGTGCCGCTGGGCGACGAGGCATCCGCAACGGAGCAGTCCGCGAGCGTCATGCTCGACGCGCCGCCCGCCTTCGAGATCGGGGAGAATTCGTGACCGAGGAAGGCCGCCCGGACCGTCCGAGCATTCTGCTGATCGTCTCGCTCTGCCTGAACGTCGCGCTGATCGGGCTGGCCGCGGCGATGTTCTTCCGCGCCGGCATGCGGCCCTTCGAGGCGCATGAGGCGCGCGGCGGCCTGAGCGCCGCGGCGCTGATGCGCATGGCCCCCGCCGAGCAGGACAAGATCGCGGCCGTGCTCGACGCGCATCGTCCCAAGCTCCACGAATTGCGGCGCCAGGCGATGCAGGCGCGCACCGAACTGTTCCAGCTGCTCTCCGCGCCGGCCTTCGATAGTCAGGCTTTCGCCAAGGCGAGCGAAGCGGTGCAGGCGGCCGATTCCGCTCTGGAAGCGGAAAGCTTGAGGACCACGGTGGAGTCCATGGCGCTGCTTACACCGCAGGAGCGCGTGCAGGTCGCATCCGAAGTGCACAAGCCGGGCAGGACCTGGCTGAAGCACCTCTTGCACAAGCGCTAGAGCGGGCGGCGCGCGGGAGCGCCGTGGCCTACGAGGGCGGGCGCTTTGAACCGGCGGCCTATCCGGACGCGGATCAGCCAGAACACCAGAAAGGCGAGGGGAGCAAATGCCAGCACCAGGAGCACGGGCGAGCCGTGCATCCACACCGGCATCACCTTCTGCTGACCGAGGAAGAACGAGCCGCTCGCAAAGAAGAAGGCGCCGCACATGCGCCACAGATGCCTGGAGATGCGCGCCGCGCCGGTCAATCCGCCCCTGATCAGCACCCTGATATCCAGCGCGGCCAGGAGTGCCGAGATCGCCGCGAAGATAAAGAACAGGGGCGGACCGTATCCGTCGAAGGAATGCGTCGGACTGTTCACTGCTGTGGCGCCCCAGAACACGAACAATGCGCCCAGAGCGAGCGGGATGAGGAAGGAGACGCGCTCGAAAAGGCCGATCGTGCCCTCCTTGCGCTTCACCGTCAGATAGCCCGAGAGCACGAGATAGGAGCCCAGCGCGCCGCCGGCGACATTGGGAATCTGTCCCTTCAGGACTCCCAGCAGCGAGACCGCGAGATAGACGGCGACGGACATGGCCGTCAGCATCGCCGCGACGAAGACCGTGCCGATCCTGCGGTGCAGGCGCTCGCCCTTGGCAGCCAACACGGCCGTGTAGCCGGCGAGGATCCCGATGCAGCCCGCAGCGATGTGCACGGCGATCCACGGGAGGTAGGGATGAACGGGCGGAGGGAACGGCGTCATTCAGCACCTGCAGTCGCGGCTGCGCGGGCTCTCGGTATCAGAGACAGCGCGAAGCCCAGCACGGTCACGCCGAGGATCGCGAGATTGACGAACACGCCGATGGGTGTGCCGGCCGCGCGATCGTCCGGATAGACATAGTGCAGGGCGCGTGCGCCGATCTGCTGGAAGAGCAGCATCAGGTAGACGAAAGGGATCATCGCGCGGTAGCGGATCAGTGCGACAATGCCGATCAGGGGAAGAACCAGCAGCCATAAGCCCAGCAGCGCGAACATCTGAATCGCGGTCGCCGCGATCTCGGGCGGGTAGGTCTGAACCGCGATGCCGTCGGCGCTCGTCATGATTCGGACCGGATCGAACATCGAGTTCGCGCCCTGCAGCGCCTTCAGCGCCAGCACCGCAACGAGCAGCCACAGCCCGGTTCTCAGGCCCCGGTAATCATTGTCGAATTGTCTGGGAAACAGCCGTCCCATGGCCCCGCCGCCTTCCTCTTGCCCGAAGCGCCCAATGCTTGCGTCTGCTAAGGTGGGGACGCAAACCGTGTCCCGCCATGTTTCGAGGCGCCAAAACCTTGATCGCAGGTAACAGGCCCACCATCGCCGCGGGATTCGCCAGGGCGCTCTGCGATCTCGCAGTTGCGAAAGGCGCGCCGCGGGAGGTCTTGCTGAACCGGGCCGCGATCGCGCCGGAAGAACTTGCCGATCCGGATTTCCGCGTTCCGATGCCGCGCTATGTTGCGCTGATGCAGGCCGCCAAGGAGCTCGCGCGCGACCCCGCTTTGGCATTGCATTTCGGCGAGGCCTTCACGATGGACGCCTTGTCGATCGTCGGCCTGATCGGGATGTCCTGCCAAACCATGGGCGAGGCGCTCGAGCAGATCGGGCGCTACGGCCAGCTCGTCATCGACATTGCCGTCGACGATCCGCTAGGCCGCCGGCTGGTCCTGCAGCGCGAGATGGGCCAGGTCTGGCTCGTCGACACGCGCAGCGATCCCAACGCATTTCCCGAGCTGACGGAATCCTCGTTCGCGCGCATGGCGGCGGCATCTCAGCGCAAGCGCGCCGAGCGCGACTTCGTGCGCGCGATCCACGTCAGCCACAAGGCGCCTTCCTATCGCGACGAGTACGACAGGGTATTCGGACTGCCCGTGGTGTTCGAGAGCGACCGCAACGCGCTTTTGATGGCGGACGATTCGTTCCTGTCCATGACGATCCCCAATTCGTCGCGCTACGTTTTCGGCGTTCTCAGCGCTCGCGCCGATGCGCTGCTCAAGGAGCTCGAGGCCGCCACGACAACGCGCGGCGCGGTCGAGCGCCTTCTGTTGCCCGTCCTACACAAGGGCTCCGCCAGCATGGAGGCCGTCGCGGCCCAGATGGGGATGAGCCGGCAAACCCTGTTTCGGCGGCTGAAGGCCGAAGGATTGACTTTTGAAAAGGTGCTTGAGGCGCTGCGCCGGCGCCTGGCGCTCGATTACCTTCAGGCCGGGAAAGTGTCGGTGACCGAAGCGGCCTATCTCGTCGGCTTTTCCGACCCCGCGGCATTCACCCGCGCGGTGAAACGCTGGACCGGCGAAACTCCGCGCGACCTCAAGCGGCGGATGCTACAATGAAGCGCAACCCGCAGATGGCGTTCCCATGACCGACGTGTACATCGAAGATCCCCAGGACGGGCAGCATGGCGCGCTCGAAGAGTTTCGCGCCGATATGGGCAGGCTGGTCCACCAGCTCGAGCGGCGGGTGCAGGATTCGGCCGCGGACGTGGCGGCGGAGACGCGTTTCTTGATGCACCGGACCCAGCGCCGCATCAATGCGCATCTCGGCGTCTCGGCGCTGATCGCGCTGAGCGTCGGCCTGACGCTCGGCCTGGTCGCGGCGGTCATGTCCGCGAGCCGCAAGCCGCCCGCCTGACAGACGCGTTATGGATATGCGCCCGCGATCCGGTTTAGGCTCGGGCCGGTCCACCATTTCCAGGAGCAAGGCATGGCACGGGTAGCGATCGTCACCGGCGGCACGCGCGGCATCGGCGAGGCGATTTCGGTCGGGCTCAAGAATGCCGGCTACAGCGTCGCCGCCAATTATTGCGGCAATGACGAGCGCGCAAAGGCTTTCGCCGAGCGCACCGGCATCGCGGTCTACAAATGGGATGTCGCAGATTTCGAGCAATGCCAGCAAGGCGTGGCAAAAGTCGTGGCCGATCTCGGGCCGGTCGACATCGTCGTCAACAATGCCGGCATCACCCGCGACGGCACCATGCGCAAGATGGCGCGCCAGGGCTGGGATGAGGTACTCGACACCAATCTCGGCGGCTGCTTCAACATGTGCAAGGCGACGTGGGAAGGGATGCTGACGCGCAGCTTCGGCCGCGTGGTCAATATAGGCTCGATCAACGGCCAGGCCGGACAGTACGGCCAGGTGAACTACGCCGCGGCGAAATCGGGCATCCACGGCTTCACGAAGGCGCTGGCGCAGGAAGGCGCTCCCAAGGGCATCACCGTCAATGCGATCGCGCCCGGCTATATCGACACCGACATGGTGGCCGCGGTCCCCGCCAACGTGCTCGAGAAGATCGTGGCGAAGATCCCCGTCGGACGGCTCGGCCATGCCGAGGAGATCGCCCGCGGGGTGCTCTTCCTCGTCGCCGACGAGGCCGGCTTCATCACCGGCTCGACCCTGTCGATCAACGGCGGACAGCATATGTATTGACGAACCAGCGTCATGCTCGGGGCGCAAGCCCGGCCATGACGGATCAGGGGGCGGGGCAAAACTGCCGCGACATTTGCATCTCGAAGCAACCCGCCTCGCCGCTGTCCGCGGCGGGAGGATGGTGTTCCGCGACTTGAGCTTTGCGGTGGAGGCCGGGGCGGTGCTCAGCGTGGAAGGACCGAACGGGGCGGGCAAGACCTCGCTGCTGCGGATGCTGGCGGGCTTTCTGGCACCGGCGTCCGGTACCGTCCGTCTAAGGATTGATGGTACGGCGCTCGAGGATGGCGAGGAGCGCGGCAAGCAGGTCGGCTGGCTCGGCCATCACGATGCGGTCAAGCCGCAGATGACGGTGCGCGAGACGCTGGCCTTCTTTGCCATGCTCCATCGCGGCGCGGGCGCGCTTGAGGGGGCGATGGAGCAGGTCGGCCTGGCGCGGCTCGGCGATCTTCCGGGACAATATCTCTCTGCCGGCCAGAAGAAGCGCGTGGCCCTGGCGCGGCTTTGGCTCTGCGGCCGGCCGCTGTGGCTGCTGGACGAGCCGCTGGCCGCGCTCGACCCGGCGGGCAAGCGCGTCGTCGCGGACTTGATCGCGGCGCATTGCGCGGCCGGCGGCATCGCCGTCGCCGCGACGCATGAGCCGCTCGGTATCGAGGCCCGCCGGCTGGTGCTGGCATGAGCGCGCTGCTTCTGCGCGACGTGCGCCTGGCCGCGCGCGCCGGCGGCAGCGCGATGCTGGCGCTGGCGTTCTTCGCAGGCGTCGCCACCCTGGTCCCGCTGGGCGTCGGCGCGGAGCTGCCGCGGCTTGCGCGCATCGCGGGCGGCGTCCTTTGGGTGGCGGCGGTGCTGGCGGCCCTGCTGGCGCTCGACCGGCTGTTCCAGGCCGATTTCGAAGACGGCTCGCTCGACCTGCTCGCGCTTTCCCCGCTGTCGCTGGAGGCGGTCGCCGCGATCAAGGCCTCCGCGCACTGGTTGGCGACGGGTCTGCCGCTGACCTTGCTGTCGCCGCTGCTGGGCGTGATGTTCGGACTGCCGCCGCGGGCCTTGCTGGCGCTGTTCGTCTCGCTGCTGCTCGGCACGCCGGCGGTGAGCGCGCTCGGCGCGGTAGGGGCGGGGCTGACATTGTCGGTCCGGCGCGGCGGACTGATCCTGCCCCTGATCGTGCTGCCCCTGCTCGCGCCCGCGGTGATCTTCGGCGCCGGGGCGGTGCTGGAAGTCCTCGACGGCATCCCGAACGGCGCGCTTGGTCTGCTTGGGGCCTTTTCCTTCTGCGCCTGCGTGCTTTCGCCGTTTGCCACTGCCGCCGCGGTCAGGCTCAATCTCGGGAGCTGACCGATGCTGCGCTACGCCAACCCGACGAAGTTCCTCGCGCTGTCGCGAGCCCTCAGGCCCTGGCTTGCCGGCGCCACGGTGCTGCTGCTCGGCGCGGGGCTGGCGCTCGGCCTGCGCGTGCCGCCGGACTACCAGCAGGGCGAGACGGTCAAGCTGATGTTCCTGCACGTGCCTGCGGCCTGGACCGCGATGATGGCCTATGGACTGATGGCGGCGGCGTCGCTGGTGGGATTGGTGTGGCGCCATCCGCTGGCCGATCAGGCGGCGAAGGCGGCGGCGCCGCTGGGTGCCTTGTTCACCGCGCTCGGACTGCTGACCGGCTCGCTGTGGGGACGGCCGATGTGGGGCGCCTGGTGGGTGTGGGACGGCAGGCTGACCTCGTTCCTGCTGCTGCTGTTCCTCTATCTCGGTTACATCGCGCTGTGGAACGCGGTCGAAGACGAGACCCGCGCCGCGCGGGCCGCCGCCATCCTCGCGCTGGTCGGCGCGGTCAATCTGCCGGTGATCGAATTCTCGGTGCAATGGTGGACGACCCTGCACCAGGGCGAGAGCATCGTGCGCGCGGGCGGGCCGCTGATCGCCGGCGTCTATCTCTGGCCGCTGTTCCTGATGGCGCTCGGCTACACGCTGCTGTTCGTGAGCCTGTGGCTGATGCGCATCGAGACCGCGATCCTCGAGCGCCGCGCGCGCACCGTAATGCTGGAGGGCGGATGAGCGGTCCCTACGCGGCTTATGTTCTCGCCGGATACGCCGTCTCGGCGGCGGCATTGGGCGCGGCCGTGCTGCTCACGGTGCGCGGCTGGTTGCGCGCGCGCCAAAGGCTTGCGGCGCTGGACGCGGAGAGGCAGCCGTGAAGTGGATCTATGTGGTTCCCGCCGGGGTTTTCCTGGTGCTGGCCGCGGTGTTCTTCGCCGCCCTGCATCGCACCGGCGCGACCGGCGAGGCGCCGCTGCCCTCGATGCTGATCGGCAAGAAGGTGCCGGACCTCGAACTGGCGGCGCTCGATGCCGCGGCGCAAGGCTTCGGACCCAAGGACCTTGCCGCCGGCCATGTAACGGTGGTCAACGTCTTCGCCTCTTGGTGCGCGCCGTGCCGCAGCGAAGCGCCGCTGCTGGCTCGGCTGGCCGGGCGCGCGGACTTCGCGCTCTACGGCCTCGTCCAGAAGGACACGCCGGCGAACATCCGCAATTTTCTGGCAGAGAACGGAAACCCCTTCGCCCGCATCGGGCTGGATTCCGACGGCCGCGCCAGCATCGAATGGGGTGTCTATGGCGTGCCCGAGACCTTCGTCGTCGACGGTCACGGCGTCGTGCGTGCACGCATCGTCGGCGAGATCACCGAAGAGGTGCTCAAGGACCAGCTCCTGCCCGCAGTGGCAGCCGCCAAGGGCGGTTGAGCTGCTTTACCCTTCCGAAACCATGCTCTGCGATTTTGTCCGCATGCAGATCGCAGCCGCAAATGTTCTTGCCGCGCAGCACTCGGTCCAGAAGCCGGCCGCGGCGAAACCGTTCGAGCCGCTGGATTTTCGCCAGGCCCCGGACGTGAAACCCGCCGCGGCGCGCGCCGCGGCCGGCGTGTCGGGGCGTCCCCCCAGGCCCGGCAGCACCCTCGATATCCGCATCTAGAACGGGTTTTCAGCCGCGGCGCCGCCGCGCGGGCTTGCGCCCGGGCTTGGGACCGCCGCTCGCGGCATGGGCATCCGCGGCTTGCGCGATCAGGGCCAGATTCCGGATGAATTTGGCGCGCTCCGAGGCCGCGATGGGCTCCAGCAGCGCGCGTTCGGCGCGTTCCGCCGCGAGCCTGGCCGAGCGCAGGGCCTTGCGGCCGCTGGCGCTGATGGCGACCGCATTGGCGCGCTGGTCTTCCTCGGTGCGCTCGCGCGAGAGCAGTCCCTTCTCGACCATGCGCCGCGCCATCTCGGCCAAGGTGGAGCGGTCGATGCCCGTCATCTCGACGAGCGCGGTCTGGCTCACGCCTTCGTTCTGCTCGAGCGCCGCGAGCACGATGAATTGCTGCGTGGTCAGGTCGCGCGCGCCCGGTTCCTGCGCATAGAGATCGCCGAAATATTGTTGACAGCGCCGGATGAGATGCGACGGCGCTTGTGCAAGATCGAAACCGTTCGGCTTGCGCGGACCCTTCATGACACCCCCGGATGTGTTCTACGACCTAAACCCGCCTGAGACGCGGGCCGCACCCCATCCCGCGTGAACGCCGGGCGATCCCTTCACGGATAATGATCAAGACTAGACGCGTCCGCGTCCGGGAACAACACTTCTCTGTCGCGGCAAAGGGCGCTCTTGCAATGCGGCATGCGGACATGGATCAAAAGATCAGGACGCGGAGCGTAGAGTTGTACCGGATCAGTTCTCGCCCTCGCTCTCGGCAGCGCGTTGATGGCGCATGAGGAACGGCGCCTGCGCCAGCGAAAAAAGCAGGATGATGGGCATCACCCCCCATGCCTTGAACGCAACCCAGGTAGGTTCGGGGAAGTTGCGCCACACGATCTCGTTCAATACGGCCAGGCCGAGAAAGAAAATACCGTAGCGCAAGGTCAGCCTGCGCCAGGCGCTGTCGGGCATCTCGAAGCCCAGGGATAGCAGGTATTTCAGGAACAACCGGTCGAAGGCCATGCCGCCGAGCAGCGTCGCGCCGAAGATCGCATAGAGCACGGTTGGCTTCATGTAGATGAACACCGCGTTCTTCAGCGTGAGCGTCAGCCCGCCCATGATCAGCACCAGCACCGCGCTCAGGATCGGCACCGGCGAGAGCTTCTTCTCCAAGACATAGTCGAGCGCGAGCGCGACGAGCACCGCCGCCATGAACACCGCGGTCGCGGGATAGAGGCCGAGGAACTGGTAGGCGACGAAAAATATCGCCAGCGGGCCGAGATCGAGGGCGAGGCGGCGCAGCTGCGGATTCATGCCGCCCCCGTCAGGGCCTTGGCGAAATTCTCGGCGGAGAAGGTCTGCAGGTCGTCCTCGCCTTCGCCTACGCCGATGAAATGGATGGGCAACCCGAAGCGCGCGGCGAGCGCGACCAGGATACCGCCCTTTGCGGTGCCGTCCAGCTTGGTCATGATCAGTCCCGTCAGCGGCACGGTGTTGCGGAAGACGTCCACCTGCGCGATGGCGTTCTGCCCCGTGGTGGCGTCGAGCACCAAGAGCGTGGCGTGGGGCGCTGTGGGATCGAGCTTGCGCAGGACGCGCACGATCTTCTCCAGTTCCGCCATCAGCCCGGCTTTGTTCTGCAGCCTGCCGGCGGTGTCGATCAGGAGCACGTCGGCATCCGTGGCGCGGGCCCTGGCGAGCGCGTCGAACGCAAGCCCCGCCGCATCCGCGCCCGGCGCGCCTGCCACGACCTCGGCGCCGATGCGCTCGCCCCAGATCCGCAACTGCTCGATGGCCGCGGCGCGGAACGTGTCGCCGGCCGCAAACATCACCTTGAGCTTCTGGCGGGCGAAATGCTTGCCCAGCTTGCCGATGGTCGTCGTCTTGCCGGCTCCGTTGACTCCCGCGACAAGGACCACGAACGGTTTCTTCGCGCGGTCCACGGTGAGCTGCCTCTCGACGGGTTGCAGGATCTTCGCGATCTCCGCGGCGAGCAGCCGCTTCAGATCGTAGTCCGAGATCGCAATGCTGTGCCGGTCCTTGCCGATGGCCTGGGCGATGGCGTGCGCCTGCGCCGCGCCGAGATCGGCGCGGATCAGCGCCTCCTCGAGCTCGCCGAGCGTCGCGGCGTCGAGCTTTCGCCCGGACAGGATCGCCGTGACGTTGTCGCTCAAGCCGCGTGTCGAGCGCGACAGGCCTTCCTTCAACCGCTCGAACAGGGTCAGCGGCGGCGGTGCCTCGCCGAAATCCCTCATGCCGGCTCCGCGACAAGATGCGCTGCGTCTGCGCCGGTGACGCGCACGCGGCGGAACGGACCGCCGCCGGGAACGCTCACGCGCGCGGGCGCGAAGCATGGAGTGCGGCCGAGCACGTCCGTCTCCATCAATAAGGTCTGTTCCGAGCCGACCAGCCCTGCGAAATGCGCCGCCAGCGCCCGATCGCCTTTGGCCCGCAGCCGCGCCGCCCGTTCCTTGACCAGGCCGCGGCCGAGCTGGGGCATGCGCGCTGCCGGCGTTCCCTTGCGCGCGCTGAACGGAAAGACGTGCAGGAACGCGAGGCCCGCATCGTCGACGAGCCTCAGCGTGTTGTCGAACATCGCCTCGCTCTCGGTCGGGAAGCCAGCAATCAGATCGGCGCCGAAAGCCGCATCGGGGCGCAAGGCGCGCACCCGTTCGCAGAACGCGACGGTGTCGGCGCGGCTGTGGCGGCGCTTCATGCGCTTCAGGATCAGATCGTCGCCGGATTGCGCGGAAAGATGGAAATGCGGCATCAGCCGCGCTTCCTCGGCGACGGCGCGCCATAAGTCGTCATCGGCCTCGATGGAATCGATGGAGGAGATCCTCAGCCGCTTGATCTCCGGGACATGCTTCAGGATCTTGCGCACCAGCCGGCCGAGCGATGGCCGGCCCGGCAGATCGCCGCCATACGACGTCAGATCGACGCCGGTGAGCACGATCTCTGCGGTGCCTTTTTCGGTCAGCCGGCGCGCCTCCTCGACCACCGCGCCCATCGGCACGCTGCGCGCGCTGCCGCGGCCATGGGGAATGATGCAGAAGGTGCAGCGGTGATCGCAGCCGTTCTGCACCTGCAGGAAGGCGCGCGTTCGGCCCTCGAAGCCGTCGACGAATTGCGGCGCCAATGTCTTGACCGCGCCGATGTCGTTCACCCGCACGCGTTCGGCGCCGAGAGTCAGCCAAGTCGCCGGATCGAGCTTCTCGGCGTTGCCGAGCACGTGATCGACTTCGTTCATCGCGGCATAGGTCCCGGGCTCGGTCTGCGCCGCGCAGCCGGTGACGACGATGCGCGCGCCCGGGTTTTCGCGCCGCGCCTTGCGGATCGCCTGGCGCGATTGGCGCACCGCTTCGGCCGTTACCGCGCAGGTGTTGAAGACGATGGCGTCGTCGATGCCCGCATCGCGCGCGCGCGCCTTGACACCTTCCGATTCATAGGCGTTGAGCCGGCAGCCAAAGGTCACGACCTCGATCACTGCGCAAAATCCTCGAGCGCGACATCGCCCCGGAACGACAGGCTGGCCGGGCCGGTCATCGCGATGTGCTCGTCGCTTTCGCGCCATTCGATCCACAACGAGCCGCCATCGAGCACGACTTCGGTTTTGCGGCCCGTCATGCCGCGCAGATGCGCGACGACCGCGGCGGCGCACGCTCCGGTGCCGCAGGCCCGCGTGACGCCAGCGCCGCGTTCGAAGACCCGCATGCGGATGCGATCCTTTCCGAGCGGGCTGAAGAACTCGACATTCGTCCCGCGGGGAAACGTGGGATGTTTGCTGAGATGGGAACCGTATTCGTAGACCGCTGTAGCCGCGGCATTCCCCACCGGCACCACGAAATGCGGGTTGCCGACGGAAACCGGCGTACCGGTCGCGGCCCACAGCTCGTTGCGCTCGCCGAAAAAGAGATCGAGCGGAAGCTGGATCGGGGTCTTGTCGCCGGTTGCCTGCGACAACGGGATGTCGCGCCAGCCGAATTTCGGAGCCCCCATGTCGACGGTCACCGCGCCATGGCCGGCGTCGCTGCAGGCGAGCAGGCCGCCGGGCGTGTCGATCGCCACGGAACTGCGGTCCTTCTCTTCCATCAGCAGCCGCGCCACGCAGCGCGCGGCATTGCCGCAGCTCTCCACCTCGCCGCCGTCGGCGTTGAAGATGCGCATCGCGGCGTCGGCGGCTCCGCCGCCGTCCTGGATCACGATCACCTGGTCGCAGCCGATGCCCAGGCGCCGGTCGGCCAGCGCGCGCGCCGTCGTGCCGTCGAGCGCGAAGCCGCCGCCGCGTCCGTCGAAGACGACGAAGTCGTTGCCCAGGCCGTGCATTTTCAGGAAGGCCGTCATCGCGCCTATATAGGGTCGATCACGATCCCGCGCGAGGGCTTTCGCCGGCGCGTTTTCCCGTGGCACAAGGCCCCGGGATTAGAAGGAGTGCGCGATGCGGCGGACGATGGGGATGGCGATGGCGGCGGCGGTCGTTTCGGCGGCGGCCTATGCTGCGCAGGACAACGATCCCTATCTCTGGCTTGCCGAAATCCATGGCGAGAAAGCGCAGGCCTGGGTGAAGACCCAGGACGCCAAGAGCGACGCCGTCCTCAAATCCGATCCCACCTACGCCGCCGACCGCGCCGCGATCCTGGCCTCGCTCGACACCAAGGACCGCATTCCCGCTGGCGAACTCGACCGCGGCAAGCTCTACAATTTCTGGCAGGACGCCGCGCATGTGCGCGGGCTGTGGCGGCGGGCGGCGCTCGCCGAGTACCGCAAGCACGTTCCGACATGGGAAGTTCTGCTCGACGTCGACAAGCTCGACGCCGAACAGCACAAGGATTGGGTGTTCCAGGGTGCGCAATGCACGCCCTCGGGCAAGCGCTGCCTGGCCAGGCTCTCGCCCGGCGGCGGCGACGCGTCCGAAGTGCGCGAGTTCGATCCCAGGACGCACAAATTGCTCGATACGGCTTCGCGCTGCCCGCCGCCAAATCGAGCGCCTCCTACGTCGACGACAACACCATCGTCTTCGCGACAGATTTCGGGCCCGGCACGATGACGAGGTCGTCCTATCCGCGGATCATGAAACTCTGGCATCGCGGCCAGCCTCTCACCGCTGCGAGGACCGTGTTCGAAGTCGGCCCCGACGACATCGCGGTGCGCGCCGAAGTCCTGCGTGGACCGGACGGACTCACCAATCGCGGCGCGACGGTCCTGATCGAGCGCGGCGTCAGTTTCTTCAGCAACGAATATTCCGTCATGGCTGGGAACGGCGCGACGACCAAGCTGCCGCTGCCGCTGGGGACCGATCTGAAAGGCATGACGAGGGGCAATCTGATTTTCACCCTGCGCGACGACTGGCAGGTCGGCGCCACGACCTACATGCAGGGCTCGCTGCTCGCTTTTGGACTGCGCGACTTCCTCGCGCATAAAGGCACGAAGATCGCCTTGCTGGCGGCACCCGACGCGCATGGTACGATCGACAGCGTTCAGCCGGGCCGCGACGCGGTCTATGCCGCGCTCTATCACGACGTGACCGGCAGCGTTCACGTCTTTCGCCCGGCCGCGAAAGGCTGGAGCGACACGGCGCTCGATCTGCCCAAGGGCGGCTCGACCGGCGTGGTCAGCGCCGACGATTGGGGTCCGGCGGCGCTCTTCACCTATGAGAGTTTTCTGGTGCCGCCGACCCTCTACGAATTCGACGGCCGGGGCAGGGCGCGCGCGATCAAATCGCAGCCGCCATTGTTCGATGCCTCCGACATGACGAGCGATCAGTTCTGGGTGACGTCGAGCGACGGCGTGAAGGTGCCGTACTTCCTGATCCACAAGAAGGACCTGACCCGCGACGTGCCGACCATTCTCTATTCCTATGGCGGCTTCGAGCTTTCGCTCACGCCGTGGTATTGGAACGACGGCCATCGTCCGCTCGATGCGGGCCAAGTTTGGCTGAGCAAGGGCGGCGCGCTCGCGGTCGCCAATATCCGCGGCGGCGGCGAGTTCGGTCCCGCCTGGCATCAGGCGGCGCTGAAAGCCAACCGGCAGAAGGCGTTCGACGATTTCGCCGCGGTGGCCAAAGATCTCGAGACGCGCGGCTTCACCACCTCGGCACATCTGGGCATCGTGGGCGCCTCCAATGGCGGCGTGCTCACCACCGTGACGATGACGCAGCATCCCGAGCTTCTGAACGCCGTGGTGGTGCAGCGGCCATTGGTCGACATGCTGCGCTACACGCGCTACGGCGCCGGCGCGTCCTGGGTGGAGGAATACGGCGATCCCGACAAACCGGAGGAACGCGCCTTCATCGAAAAATATTCCGCCTATCAGAACGTCAGGCCCGAGATGAAGACGCCGGCCGTGCTCTTCATCACCGAGACCAGCGACGACCGCGTGACGCCGATCTGGGCGCGCATGATGGCCGCGAAGATGGAAGACCAGGGCCACGACGTGCTGTTCAACGAAGCGGCCGAAGGCGGCCACGGCCCCGGCTCGACGAACGCGGCGCAGGCCGACATGTGGGCGCTGAGCTATACATTCTTCAAGCAGAAGCTGGGATTGCACTGATGGAGACAAATCGAAGCCGCACACTATGCGCTTCGTTGATTGCCGCTCTATTGCTGGCAGCGACCAACTCCGCGGACTCCGCCGCGAACGCTGCCTGGAAATGTCAGCCTCCCGATATCACAGATGTCGAAGCGAAATTGGACTCCGTGGTTGTGCCGAAGGGCATCGTCCCGGCGCGGAATAGGGTGCGCTATTACGATCTCGCAAACAACGGCACGCTTATCGTTGGCGATTTTCTGACGCGAGACGCCGCCCGCAATCCGGATCTGTCGGAGTATCAAGAACTGAAGATGACGGGATTGGGTTCCATGGTCCATATCGGCTGCGGCGCCCTCTACACTGGCGGAAAGGGTTCATGCCCCATTCTTGAAATCGAGTACGATGTTCGTTCCCGGCGAATCAAAAGCGCGGAGTGCATGAAGGTATTGGCGCGGGTTTTCGAGTGAGGTTGGTTCGCGCAACGGGCGCTTTAGGTTGATTTCCTACTACTTCGATATATGGTTTAGCCGCCAATGGGGGAGGAAGCTTTGGGCCTGGCCAGGATCGCGGCGCGCTCTGCCGCAACGCTGATTTTCGTCTTGCTGTGCGGCTGCGCGACGCAGCTTGCGCCCAGCTACAGCCAGAGCATCGTCGACGGCCTCAACGCCGCCAACACCCAGACCTTGACCCTGTTCGCCACCCTCTCTTCCGGCGTGACGGCCGACACCTTCGTGGCGCAGCGCCAGGCCACCTACAACGGACTGATCGGCCAGTTCTCGGCGCTGGAATCGCAAGTCAGCGCGCGGCCGATGCCGCAGCCGCTGTGGACGGGTTCGTTGCCGGATTCGCAGACACTGGCCGAATGGAAGAAGGTGCTGGAATCGGCGCCGACCAAGGGCAGCCTGGAGACCATCGTTTCGGTCCTCACCAAGATGCGCGACGAGGACCAGAAGAGCGGATTCAAGGCGGTGACCGTGGGCTGCAGCTCGGCGACGCTGGACCCCGCACTGATCTGCGGCTTCCAGAACGCCTATACGCAGAATTTCGACAGCGCGCTCACCTACGAGATGGCGCTCAAGCGCTGAAGGATGACGGCCATGCCAACCACCCCCATCGACGTGAACCAGCTCATCGCCAACCTCAAGACGGTTGCCAGCGGCATCATCCAGCAGGACGTCACCACCATCGAGGGCTATTCCGAGCGCCAGCTTGCCGCCATGGCGCAGCAGGCCAAGTGGATCGCCGCGGCGACCTTGTCGGGCGACCTGAGCACCGAGATGCGCGACTATTTTCTGCAGACGCTCAAGGACTCCGCCATCAACTTCGCCAACACGCTCAAGGGCCTAGTGGTCGTCACCGTCGAGAAAGTATGGAACGCGCTCGTCGGCGCGCTGTGGACCGCGATCAGCAACGCCATCGGCGCAGCGTTGCCGTCCGGCGGCGGGACGGGGACGACGACGGGAGCGACGTAGATTTTGGTATCTGACCCGTGAATGTGTGCAGCTCTGGTGCAATCCCCTTTTTTGTCATTGCCCGGCTTGTCCGGGTAACCCATTTTCCGAAGCGGAATAAAATTGGATCGCCCGCAGGAAGCGGGCGATGACGAAATTTCGAAGATGAGGCTTCGACAACTGCTCCGTCACCCCGCTGCATTTGACTTGATCGGGAAGCTCACCTAAAACCCGCCCGCTTCCGGAAGCCCTAAAGGACTTCCGGTCCCTCGCCCGGCGCGGGGGATCGCCCCCAGGCAGCGCAGGTGCGCCCCCTGGGGCGTTCGTGCTTTGGGTGCCTCTTACACCCGTCGTCACCCGCGGATGCGGGTGATCCATTTTTCCAGCCGCTGGAAAATGGGTCGCCCGGACAAGCCGGGCGATGACGGTCTTGATGGAAGAAAATGTTCGACTCTCTTCAGTCCCGGCTCGGCGCCACCTTCGACCGCATGCGCGGGCGCGGCGCATTGTCCGAGGGCGACGTCGAAGAGGGGCTGAAGGACATCCGCGCGGCGCTGATCGAGGCCGATGTCGCGCTGCCGGTGGTCAAGGATTTCATCGACAAGGTGCGCCCGCAGGCGGTGGGCGAAAGCGTCATCCGCTCGGTCACCCCGGGCCAGCAGATCGTCAAGATCGTCCATGACGCGCTGATCGAAACCCTGGGCAGCGAGAACGCCGCGCTGGCGCTGGGCGCGCCGCCGGCATCGGTGCTGATGGTGGGGCTGCAAGGCTCGGGCAAGACCACCACCTCCGCCAAGCTCGGCCTGATGCTCCAGACGCGCGAGAAGAAAAAGGTGCTGATGGCGTCGCTCGACGTCTCGCGCCCCGCGGCGATGGAGCAGCTGCGCGTGCTGGGCGAGCAGGCCGGCGTTGCCACGCTTCCCGTGGTCGCGGGCCAGACGCCCGTCGAGATCGCGCGCCGCGCGATGGCCTCGGCCAAAGTCGGCGGCTACGACGTGCTCATCCTCGACACCGCCGGCCGCCAGCATGTCGACGAGCAGCTGATGAGCGAGGTCGCCCAGATCCGCGATCTCGCCAAGCCGCACGAGACCCTGCTCGTCGCCGACAGCCTGACCGGCCAGGACGCGGTCAACATCGCCAAGACGTTCAATGAGCGCGTGCCGCTCTCCGGCATCATCCTGACGCGCGCCGACGGCGATGCGCGCGGCGGCGCGGCGCTGTCGATGCGCGCGGTGACCGGCGCGCCGATCAAATTCCTGGGCGTGGGCGAGAAGCTCGACGCGCTCGAGGCGTTCCATCCGGCGCGCGTCGCGGCGCGCATCCTCGACATGGGCGATGTGGTGTCGCTGGTCGAGAAGGCGGCCGAGACCCTCGACAAGGAAAAGGCCGAGAAGATCGCGGCCAAGATGAAGAAGGGATCGTTCGACATGGACGATCTCGCCGAGCAGTTGCGCCAGATGAAGAAGCTGGGCGGCATGCAGGGCGTGCTGTCGATGCTGCCCGGCGTGGGCAAGGTCAAGGGCCAGCTCGACGCCGCCGGCCTGGACGACAGGCTGCTCACGCGCCAGGAAGCGATCATCCAATCCATGACGCGCCAGGAGCGGCGCAATCCCGACGTCATCAACGGCTCGCGCCGCAAGCGCATCGCCGCCGGCTCCGGGGTCGAGGTCAGCGAAGTCAACAAGCTGCTCAAGATGCACCGCCAGATGTCCGACGTGATGAAGAAGATGGGCAAGGGCGGCCGCGCATTGCAGGGGCTCGCCTCCATGTTCGGCGGCGGCATGCCGCCCATGATGCCGGGCGGCCGGCGATGAGAAAATCTCACGCGGAGACGCGGAGTGGCGCAGAAGGCGATCGAGGACCCCGTGTCCTGCGCGCCTCCGCGAGCGAAATCTTCTTAACTCGTGAAAGGAACACATCATGGCTTTGAGAATCCGGCTGGCGCGCGGCGGCACCAAGAAGCGGCCGCATTATTCGATCGTCATCTCCGACTCGCGCAGCCCGCGCGACGGCCGTTTCATCGAGAAGATCGGCTTCTACAATCCGCTCCTGCCGCGCGAGCATGCCGACCGCCTCAAGCTCGATCTCGACAAGGCCAAGGCCTGGATCGCCAAGGGCGCGGTCGCGTCGGATCGCGTGCACCGCTTCCTGTCCGATGCCGGCGTGGCGAAGGCGCGCGTCCACAACAATCCCAACAAGGCCAAGCCCCGCAAAAAGGCGCAGGAACGCGCGGCTGCGGCTGCCAAGGCGGCCGGCTCCGCCGAGGCGCCCGCGGCGTAATTCCGAGGGCGCGTCATGCTGAGCTGCGCGGCCGTGGTTCGAGGCTCCGTTTCGCGGAGCGCCTCGCCATGACGGCCGCGCCTCGAAGCGCACGCGACGTCCTCATGGCTGCGTTGATCGGCGCACATGGGCTGAAGGGGGAGGTGCGGGCGAAGGTCTTCACAGAAGACCTGTCTGCCCTCGCCGCCTACAAGCGATTGCATGCGCGCGACGGCCGCGTCTTCACCATATCGAAGATCAAAGAGGCCAAGCCGGGCGAGGCGCATGTGACTTTCGCCGAAGTGCTCGACCGCGCCACGGCCGAAAGCCTCAAGGGACTTGAATTGTTCGTCGCGCGCACGGCACTGCCCGAACCGGCGCGCGAGGAGTACTATCGCGCCGATCTGATAGGCCTCACGGCAATGGATGAAGAAGGCCGCGTCATCGGCAAGGTGCTCGCCATTCACAACTATGGCGCCGGCGACGTCATCGAGATCGCGCGCGGACCGGACGATACCGTGATGCTGCCTTTCGCGCGCGACTTCGTTCCCGTGGTCGATGTTGCGGCCGGGCGGGTGGTGATCGCGGTGCCGGAGGAAGTCGAAGCGGGCGAAGAAGGAAGCGTGGAATGAGCGACGTCACTTTCCGTCTTGCGGAAGACAAGGACCTTGCGGCCATCGTGGCGCTGCTCGCCGACGACGAGTTCGCCGAGAACCGCGAGCAGGCCAGCCCGGGCGCCGCCGAGGGCTATGCGCAGGCTTTCGCCGCGATGCAGGGCGAGCACTTCAACAAGATGCTGCTGGCCGAACAGGACGGCCAGGTGGTGGGCGCGCTGCAGCTCGTCTTCGTGCCCGGCCTGTCGCGCAAGGGCACCAAGCGCGCGATCATCGAAAGCGTGCGCGTCGCCTCGCGCTTGCGCGGACATGCGATCGGCACGGCGCTGATGAAGGAAGCGATCAGGCGGGCCAGGGAGGGCGGCTGCGGGCTTGTGCAGCTCACCTCCGACAAGCGGCGCACCCGCGCCCATCTCTTCTACCGCCGCCTCGGCTTCGAGCAGAGCCATTTCGGCTTCAAGAAAGAGCTGTGATGAATTGCACGTTCCTCCTAGCACGCCGTCACCCTGAGGTGCTTCGCGCGCGTGCTTCGAGGCTCGCCGCCGCCCTGAGCGAGCGTCATCCTTCGAGGCTCGCTACGCTCGCACCTCAGGATGACGCGAGACCAAGGGCGCTCGCACCTCAGCATGACGCGCGCGAAGCCTCGAAGGGCGGCGCGACGCAGTTCTGGCAATGACCTGGTCCGCCACCGTCCTCACGCTCTTCCCGGAGATGTTTCCGGGGCCGCTGGACGTGTCGCTGCTCGGCAAGGCCCGGCAGAAGCACCTTTGGTCGCTGGACGTCCGCGGCATCCGCGATCACGGCATCGGCAGGCACCGCAGCATCGACGACACTCCGGCCGGCGGCGGAGCCGGCATGGTGATGCGCGCCGATGTGGCCTGCGCCGCGCTCGACGCGGTGGATAAGAGAGGGCGCCCGCTCATCTATCTTTCGCCGCGGGGCACGCCGCTGACGCAGTCGCGCGTGAAATCCCTGAGCGAAGGCCCGGGTGCCATCCTGCTCTGCGGCCGCTTCGAGGGGCTGGATCAGCGTGCCGTCGAGGCGCGCGGCTTGGAAGAGATTTCGCTCGGCGACTTCGTGCTGGCCGGCGGGGAGATCGCAGCGATGGCGCTGATCGAGGCCTGCGTGCGGCTGCTTCCCGGCGTGTTAGGCGACGAAGCCTCTCCCACCGAGGAGAGCTTCGCGCAGGGCCTGCTGGAATATCCGCACTATACCCGGCCGCAAAGCTTCGAGGGCAGGGAGATCCCGGCGGTGCTGCTCGGCGGCAACCATGCCGAAATCGCCAGATGGCGGCTGGAACAGGCGGAAAAGCTGACGAAATCGCGCCGGCCGGAGCTGTGGACCCTCTATGAAAAGCGCAAGCCATAGGCTATACGGCCCGGCTTCATTCCCTTCTTTTCGCCGACGGAGACGTGCCCATGAACCTGCTCAAACAGCTCGAAGCCGAGCAGATGAAGGCCGTCCGCGCCACCGCCCATCCCGAATTCCGCCCCGGCGACACGCTCAAGGTCAACGTCAAGGTGGTCGAGCAGACCTATGACGAGAAGGCCAAGCAGATGAAGACGCGCGAGCGCATCCAGGCGTTCGAGGGCGTGTGCATCGGCCGCCAGGGCGAGGGGCTGAACGAGAGCTTCACCGTGCGCAAGATTTCCTATGGCGAAGGCGTCGAGCGCGTCTTCCCGGTCTATTCGCCGCTGGTGGATTCGGTCCAGGTGGTGCGCAAGGGCAAGGTGCGCCGCGCCAAGCTCTATTACCTGCGCGGCCGCCGCGGCAAATCGGCCCGCATCGCCGAGCGCACCGACAGCGGCCCGGCCGAAGCCGAGGCGTAAGCCTACTTCTTCCGCGGCTTGAGTTTCGCGGCCTTACGCAGGGTCTCGTCGATGCGCGTCTGCCAGCCGGGGCCGGTCTTGCGGAAATAAGTGAGCACATCGGGCGAGAGCCTGAGATGCACCGACTTCTTTGGCGCCGCCGATTTCGGCCGCCCCGGCTTGGTCAAAGTCCCGTTCGCCGGACGGATGACGACGTCGCCGATGGCGATCTCGGCGCGGTCAAAAAAGTCGTCCGTCAGCTCCGGCGCGTCGTCCGGGTCAACCCAGGCGGCTTTGATATTTCGTCTCTTCTCGGTCATTTGCCTTCCTGAACGAAATGATGTGCCTGCCTTCGTCGCGGGGAGTCCAAACGATCACCACCATTCGACCTCGCAATAGCCCCACTGTGATCCGGCGCTCTTCACCATAGTCATGGCGGTCGTCGAGTGCTGTAAACGTGCGTCCACCAAAGACGATCGGCGTTTCGGCAAAGTCGAGCCCCCGCTCGCGCAGCGTCCATTCCCGCTTGGCCGGATCGTAGCTGATCTCCATCCTTTCAAGTGGCCACAATAATTCAAGAAATACAAGTTTGGCAAGGTTTTTCGCATGCCGTGCGAAGTCGGCCCAGGTTCGCGCCTTGATCCAAGGTCCGGCACCCGGCCTTTCCGCGAATCGCCCTATGTCCGGAAAAGCCCGTCAATTGGGGCTTAGCCGCGCACAGCTATTTTCGCTTTTTTGCCGGCCGCGGTTAGCAATGCGCTTGAAATGCCGTAAAATCTGGCTTGTTTGTGATTCTCTCAAAGAGGAAACCTCAATGCCCGCACCCGCAGCTTCCGGCGCCGCCGCTCCGGCAAAGCCCAAGACCGTCACGCTTTCGACCAAGCAGCTCGCCTATGAGATGGCGGACAAGCAGAAGCTGACGCACAAGCAAGGCGCCGCGATCATGGAAGACCTGGTCACCTTGATGACCAAGCATCTCAAGAAGGGCACCCGCATCCGCATCAACGGACTGGGCATCCTTCAGGTGCGCAAGCGCGCCGCCCGCATGGGCCGCAATCCCGCGACCGGCGAGGCGATCAAGATCAAGGCGAGCAAGAAGGTCGCCTTCCGTCCTGCCAAGGAACTGAAGGAAGCGGTCTGACCGCCGCCGATTTGCCTGAGCAAAGCCGGATCGGCGCCCGGTGGGGCACCGGTCCGGCTTTGCCTTTTGCCGCCGCCGCCGCTATTGGCGGAAAGCACGCTTTGCCCCGGAGCCTGTTCTGACTCTCGCCGCAGACCAGCCGCGCAGAAACCTGCTCCATATCCTGGGCGTCGGCTTCGGCATCGCCGTGGGCGTCGGGATGATGATGGGCTCCGGCATCCTGCAGTCGCCGCATTTGATCGCGGCGACGGTGCCCAACGCCACGCTGATCATTGCTCTGTGGGTTCTGGGCGGCGTCCATGCGGCGCTCGGTGCCAACGTCGTGGCCGAATTGGCGACGACCATGCCCAAGGCCGGCGGTCCTTATGTCTATGCGCATCGCGCGCTGGGCGACGTCGGCGGGCTGATCGTCGGCTGGACCAATTGGGTGTCGACCCTGGCTGGGATCGCCGCCAATACGGTGACTTTTGCGAAGTTCCTCGCTCTGCTGTGGCCGGGCGCCGACGGGCGCATGGCGATCGTCGCCGTGGCACTGCAGGTGGTCATCTACGGCGCCAACATCATGGGACTGCGCGAGGGCAGGTTCATCCAGCAGGCCGCGACGTCGATCAAGTGCCTCATGCTGCTCGCCTTCGCCATCGCCGCGGTCGAACTCGGCACGCATTCGAGCCTGGCGCAGATCGCTTCCGCCTCGGCGCCTGCCGTCGGGGTCTGGGCGATCATCGCGGCCTACAACAAGATTCGCGGCGCCTATGCCGGATGGGAGGCGCCGGTCTATTTTACCGAGGAGAACGCCGAGCCATCGCGCAGCATACCGCGCGCGCTGCTGCTGGGCCTCGTACTGACGATCGCGCTGTATGTCGGCGTCAATCTGGCGCTGTTCTGGGCCATCGGGCTGTCCGGCGTGGCGCGACAGGTCGAGCCGTTCACCACGGTGCTCAATCTCTTCGGCGGGCCGCTGCCGTCCATCCTGTTCGCGTTCGGTGCCATGATCACGGTGGCGAGCTGCGCCAATGCCAACGTCATGAGCGCGCCGCGCATCCTCTTCGCCCTCTCGCGCGACAGGCTGCTGCCCGCCATCCTGCAGCGGGTCAATGCCGGCGGCAGCCCGAGCATTGCGTTCATGGTCTCGGCGGTGTTTTCGATCGCGCTCGCCGCGACCGGCAGCTTCAGCCTGGTCTTCGGATTGATCGGAACGCTGAACTCGCTGGCCGGTCTGCTGGTCGGCGTGTCGCTGTTCGTCCTGCGCGCACGAGAGCCGGGGCTCGCGCGTCCCTTCCGCGCGTATTTCTATCCGGTATTGCCGGCGCTGGCCGTCGCAATTGACGCGGTGCTGCTGGTCCTGTTTCTGCGTGTGGACATCGTCGGCGCCTACGCGGCCATCGGGCTCAGCGCGCTGTGCATCCCCTTCGCCTGGATCGCGCGCCGCGCCAGGAGTTGAGCCATCACATCGCCGTGGCGCGGTGGACAATGCTCCCTGCGGCTTCGTATTCTCGGGCGGAGGGGCCGGACGCATTTCGAGGATCTTCCCATGCGGATTTTGCGCTTTTCGCTCGTGCTTTCAGCTTTGCTCGCCGTCGCGCCGCCGGCTTTGGCCGACGAGACGATTTCCGTCGCCATGAGCAATTTCGCCTTCGCGCCCAACACGCTTGCACTCAAGAGCGGCGTGCCGGTCGTCCTGCGCCTCACCAACACCGGCAATCGCGGCCACAACTTCCACGCACCCGAGCTGTTCGCGGCCGCAACGCTGGCGCCGCCGGACCGCGCCAAGATCGCCGACGGCTCGGTCGAGGTCGAAGGCGGCGAGACCGTCGAGGTACACTTCACGCCGCAGAAGCCCGGCACCTATCCCTTCGTCTGCACCCATTTCCTGCACGAAAGCTTCGGCATGAAGGGCACCGCGACGGTGAACTGAGGGCCCGCCTTGCCGCCGGCGCTTCTGCGCGCTAGGAACCGGCCCGCATTCCAACCCCCTTGAGGACTTGCCATGCCCCGCAGGAAAATCGCGCTGATCGGCGGCGGACAGATCGGCGGCACGCTCGCCCATCTCGTCGCGCTCAAGGAGCTGGGCGACGTCGTGCTGTTCGACATCGTCGAGGGCCTGCCGCAGGGCAAGACGCTCGACATCGCGCAGGCGGGCCCCGTCGAAGGCACGGATGCGCGCTTCAAGGGCACCAATTCCTACGCCGACATCGCCGGCGCCGATGTGGTGATCGTCACCGCCGGCGTCGCGCGAAAGCCGGGAATGAGCCGCGACGATCTGCTCGGCATCAATCTCAAGGTGATGAGCGCGGTGGGGGAGGGCATCAAGAGCCATGCGCCTGATGCTTTCGTCATCTGCATCACCAATCCCCTGGACGCGATGGTGTGGGCGCTGCGCCGGTTCTGCGGCCTGCCGTACGAGAAAGTCGTCGGCATGGCCGGCGTGCTCGACAGCGCGCGCTTCCGCCATTTCCTCGCAGAGGAGCTGAACGTCAGCGTCGAGGATGTCAGCGCCTTCGTGCTCGGCGGCCATGGCGACACCATGGTGCCGATGCCGCGCTTCTCCACGGTCGCGGGCATCCCGCTGCCGGAGCTCGTCAAGATGGGATGGATCAAGCAGGAGCGTCTCGACGCCATCACCCAGCGCACCCGCGACGGCGGCGCGGAGATCGTGGGCCTGCTCAAGACCGGGTCGGCATTCTATGCGCCCGCGGCGAGCGCGATCGAGATGGCGCAGAGCTATCTCAAGGACAAGAAGCGCGTGCTGCCCTGCGCCGCGCATATCGACGGCGCCTATGGCATCAAGGATCTCTATGTCGGCGTGCCGGCGGTGATCGGCGAAAAGGGGGTCGAGCGCATCGTCGAGCTCGAGCTCACCGCCGAGGAGCGCGCGGCGCTGGTCAAATCGGCGGACTCGGTGAAAGGCCTGATCGAAGCCTGCAAGAAGCTCGATCCGAGGCTGGCGTGAGCGCGCGCCGCGCCCGCGCTGCCCTGACGGCGGCTATCCTGCTGGCGCCGGCGATGCGGACATCCCTGCATGCCGAGGACATAGCGCCGCCCCCAGCGGCGACGCTCACCATCACCGTCCACAACGTCAGCGACGCCGGCGGCGAGTTGCGCATCGGCGTTTTCGACGAGGCCGGCTACCGGACCAAGGGCGCAGCGCCGATCGCGCGCAAACGCACCTTGGCACGCGGCGGCACCATGACGGTGACGATCGAAGGCATTGCGCCGGGCACCTATGCGGTCAAGATGTTCCAGGACATCAACGGCAACGGCATCTTCGATGTCGGCATGCGGCTGACCGAGCCCTTCGGCATCTCCAACGACGCGCAGGCATCGCTGAGCCTGCCGGCGTTCGACGACGCCAAGATCGCGCTCCATGCCGGCGACAACGCCATCGACGTCACCCTGCATTGAGAGTTTCCATGCGTGCCCTCGCGTTCCTGGTCGGACTGCTGTTCGCGATCGTGCCCGCCGCGGCCGATGAGATGGCCGTGCTGAGCGTCCTGGTGCAGCACATCTCGCCCAAGGGCGGCGATCTCAGGCTCGCGCTCTACGACCGCAAGGGTTTCGCCGACGACAATGCGGAACCCATCATCGACACGGTCGCGCCGGCGAAGGGTTACAGCGTACTGGTGACCTTCGCCCCGGTGCGGCCCGGGACCTACGCCGTCAAGATGTTCCAGGACGAGAACCGCAACGGCGAATTCGACCAGAACTTCATCGGCCTGCCCAAGGAGCGCTACGGCTTCTCCAACAATGTGGGGCCGGACTGGATGCGCCTTTCCGCGCCGAGCTTCGATGCCGCCAAGATCGAACTCAAGCCGGGCGAAAACAAAATCTCGATCTGGCTGCACTGAGAGTCATCCTTCGAGGCCCATCGCGTCACCCTGAGGCGCGAGCGGAGCGAGCCTCGAAGGGCGACGCGATGGGCACCTCAGGATGACGCAAGAGTTCAGGCGTGCGAATATCGCCTGTAGACATCCCAATCGCGGCAGAGGCCACCATGATTCCGCGCCTGGAAACCGAACGGCTGATCCTGCGTGGCTGGGAAGCGCGCGATTTCGAACCCTTGGCCGCGATTCATGGCGATGCCGAAGTGATGACCTATCTCGGCGGCGTGCAGGAGAAGAACGACGCCTGGCGCACGCTCGCCTCGCTCGCGGGCCATTGGGTCATTCGTGGCTACGGCAAATGGGCGGTCGAGCGCAGATCCGACGGCGCGATGATGGGCCGCGTGGGCCTGATCAATCCCGAAGGCTGGCCGGGGCTCGAGGTCGGCTGGACGCTGGGCCGGCCCTATTGGGGCAAGGGCTATGCGACGGAAGCCGCGCGCGCGGCGCTGCGCTTCGCATTCCTGACGCAGCCGGTCGAGCGGATGATCTCCTGCATCGATGCGGACAACAAGGCTTCGCAGCGCGTCGCCGAACGGCTGGGCGAGCGCAAGACCGGCACGGCCTCCCTCCGCATTGCGGGCAAGGAATACCCTGTCGACATCTGGAGCATTACGCGGACGGAGTGGGAGAAGCGCAAGGCGCGTTTCTAACTCAACAGCCGCTTGACGTCCTCGGTGATGCCGGCGGTGTCGGAGGTGTCGGTGGCGACGAGCCGAGCCGCGCCGGAGCGGTCGAAGAAGAACACCGAGTTCGAGTGCATCACCGCATAAGGATGCCCCGGGGCATCCTTCTCGACCTTGTACATCACCCGGTAGCGGCGCGTCAGTTCCATGAGCCCGTTGGGCGGTCCGCTGAGGCCCTCGACCTGGCGTGCGAAGCCGTGGACGTATTGCGCCAGCACCGGCTGGGTGTCGCGGTCGGGATCGACGGTGACGAACAGCACGGCGACATCATAGGCCTGGGTGTCGAGGCGTTTCAGCACCGCCGACAGGTTCGCCAGCGTGGTGGGACAGATGTCGGGGCAATGGGTGTAGCCGAAATAGAGGATGACGACGCGGCCCCTGTAGTTCTGTTCGCTGACGATCTGGGCGTCGTTGGCGCGCTGCATGCGGAATTTGAGCTTGGGCATGGCGCCGGTGATGTCGGTCGCGTGCCACGGCTTGTCGCCGCCGCCGCAGGCCAGAAGCCATGCGCAGAGCGAGAGCGCCGCCAATGCCCGAAGCCGCATCATGCCATCCGCATAGCACAGCCTTGGAGCGGAAGGGAATCTGTGACCAATCGCCTCTGGCCCGGCCATTGCGCCGAGGCCATTGTGCGCCCCCATGACGCGGCCGTTTCCAGGATGGCTTGGCTATGCGCTGCTGCTCGGCCTGGGCGCGGCGATGGATATCCTCAGCCGCGACTTTCCCGCCGCGATGCCGTTCTGGATGCCGTGGGAGTTCTCCTGGCCTGCGTTTCTCGCGACCCTCCTCGTCCTCGGCTGGTTCTTCCTGGGTCTTGCGCGCGTGGAGAAGCGGCCGGCGGCATGGCGCGTCGGCGCGTTCCTGGCCGGCGTCATGCTCGACTATGCCGTGCTGCAGACCCATGTCGACTATTACGCGCAGCACATGTTCTTCATCCACCGCGCGGCACACTTCGTGCTGCATCATCTCGGCGCGTTCCTGATCGCGCTCGGTTTCGCCGGGCCGACGATCCGCGCCGGCATGCCGCGCTTCCTGGTGCCGTTGCTGGATGCGAGAGCGGTACGCAGGACGATGGATGTCATGCAGCATCCCGCGGTGGCGCCCGTGCTGTTCGTCGGACTGCTCTATTTCTGGCTCCTCCCGCAGATACACACCCGCGTCATGCTCGACGCCGATCTGTACGACCTGATGAACTGGACCATGGCGCTCAACGGCATCGCATTCTGGTCGCTGGTGCTCGACCCCAGGCCCAAACCGCCAGCCCGGCTCTCGGTCCTGACGCGCGCACTGATGATCCTGCTGATCGAGCTGCCGCAGATGGTGCTCGGCGCCGTTCTTTCGCTCTCCGAGCGCGACTATTATCCCGTCTACACGATCTGCGGACGCGTCATCGACATGACCGCGCTCAACGACCAGCATTATGGCGGCCTCATCATCTGGCTGCCCGGAACCTTGATGAGCTTCGCCGCGATGATCGTGGTGCTGGTGGCGATGCGGCTGAACGAGGAAAGGGCCGAACATGCGCGCTTTGGCGTTTGAGATCGCCGCATCGCTGCTGGTCTGGGTGGGCAGCGCCAGCGCAGCCGATATCCGGATCCGCGAACCATGGATCCGCGCGCTTCCCGGCAACTTGCCGGCGGCCGGCTATTTCGAACTGATCAATGCCGGCAAGAGTGCGGTCACGCTCACCGGCGCCGAGAGCCCGCTCTGCGGCATGCTGATGCTGCACCGGAGCACCACCCAAGACGGAATGGGCCGCATGCAGGATGTGGGCGAGGTCACCGTGCCCGCCGGCGGAAGGATCGTCTTCGCGCCGGGCGGCTTTCACCTGATGTGCATGGATCCCAAGCCCGCGCTCAAGCCCGGAGGCAAGGCGCAGGTCGCGCTGCGCTTCTCGGACGGCAGCGTCGTGGCCGCGGCCTTCGACATCCGCAACGCGATGGGGAAGTGACACGGCCCGGCACGGCGTGGGCCTGCTATGGTATTGGTGGAATTTGCGAATCCCTTGAACTAGATTGCGCCCGCTTCTCTCGAAGGCGGATTCTCCATGGCTGGTCCCGACGGCGACGAAATCTTGGGCGATGGCGCGCCCGGGCTGCAGACGCCGGGGGCGCAGCGCGAGGCCAAGCAGGCTGCGGCCAAGATGCGCCAGGCCGTCAACGGTTTCATCGCGCTCGCCAATCGCCATCGCGACGCACGGAACTGGGAAGCGGCGCGCGCCGGCTATGAAGAGGTGCTCGCGCTCGATCCCGGGCTCGCCCATATCTGGGTGCAGCTCGGCCATGCGCGCAAAGAGAGCGGCGATCATGGCGCGGCCGAGCTCGCCTACCGCGAAGCGCTGCGGCTCAAGCCCGACGACGCGGACGGCCATTTGCAGCTCGGCCATCTCATGAAGATCCGCGGCCAGCTCGCGCAGGCCGCGGAGAGCTATGCACGCGCCGCGGAACTCGATCCGGGTCTCGCCGACGCCCAGATCGAGCTCGAACGCCTGCGCGGGCTCAAGGACAGCGCGAAGCCGCACGCTCCGGCGGGCGCCGCCAGAGCCGCCGCCCCGCCACAGGCGCCCAGGCGTCATCCGCGCGCCGCGCGGCCTTCCGACGGCAAGACGCTCAACATCGTCTTCGACGTCAGCGACCTGATGCATTATTTCCGCGGCGCGCGCCTGCCAACCGGCATCCAGCGCGTGCAGATGGAAGTGATCCGCGCCGCGCTCGAGGCGCCCGCGGAGGAGACAGCGTTTTCCATCGTCTGCTTCACCCGCGAGACCGATTTCTGGGTCGAGATCCCGCCGCATCTCTTCCGCTCGCTGTGCCGGCAGGCGGTGGCGGGCGGCGATCACGAGGCGCCGGAATGGCGCGGCCTGCTCGCCCAGCTCGATTCGGTGATGTACGGCCGCAACTACTTCGCCTTCGTGCGCGGCAGCATCCTGCTCAATCTCGGCACCTCGTGGTGGCTGCAGAACTATTTCCTCAATGTGCGCTTGGCCAAGAGTCTCTACGGCATCCGTTACGTGCCCTTCGTGCACGACTTCATCCCGGTGATGGCACCGGAGCATTGCGTCTCCGAGCTCAGGCAGGATTTCATCACCTGGGCGATCGGCGCCTTCGATCACGCCGACTATTTCCTGGTGAACTCGAAGGCGACGCTGGCCGATCTGCAGACCGTCTGCCGCAAGCTGGGCTACCGGCCGCGCGAGGCCTCGGTGATCACGCTCGATGCCGATTTCCGCAAGACCGTGTCGGCCGAGCAGATCGCCGAGGAGACGGGCGAGCCGGAGGATTTCCTCGCCGCGCTCGGACTGGAAAAGGCCAACTACGTGCTCTTCGTCTCGACCGTGGAGTCGCGCAAGAACCACATCGCGGCGTTTTCGGTCTGGCTCAAGCTGATCAAGAAGCGCGGCCTCAAGCAGGTGCCCAAGCTGGTCTGCGTCGGCAACAAGGGCTGGCTGAACGACGCCGCCTACGCCAAACTGAACGCCAGCGAGCTGCTGCAGGAGCATGTCGTCATGCTCTCCAAGATCTCGGATGCCGCGCTCGCGGTGCTCTACGACAATTGCGTCTGCACGCTCTATCCGAGCTCGTATGAGGGCTGGGGCCTGCCGGTGACCGAGGCGCTCTGCCACGGCAAGGTGGCGGTGATCTCGAACATCTCTTCGCTGCCGGAAGCCGGCGGTCCGTTTGCGGAATATTTCGACGTCGAGTCCGAGAAGGACATGATGGAGGCGGTCGAGCGCATCGTCTACGACGAAAAATACCGCCAGCGCCGCGAACAGAAGATCCAGGCCGAATTCCGCCCCCGAGCCTGGGCCGCGATCTCGAACCAGATCGTCTCGCAGTTGCGCGGATGGGCGAAGAGCGTGCCGGCGCTTCCCCCCGCGCCTGTGCATGCGCGCGGAATCTGGCCCTTGGAGGCCGAGATGGGCACGCTGCACGCGCTTGCCCGCAACACCAGTTCCGCGCTGTGGGCCGGATTGAAGAGCGGCGAGATTTTCCGCAACGGCTCGAATTGGTGGTGGCCGGAGGACTGGGGCTGTTGGATCAAGCACACCGGCCCGGCGCAGATCGCCCTGGTGCTGAAGGACGTCGCGGGAAGCGGCATCGAACTCTTTTTCGGCCTTCGCGGCATCCAGAAGGAAGAATGCGAGGCGACGCTCAAATGCGAAGGCGCGGCCACCGTGCGCACGACTCTGGAGCCCGAAGAGGACAAGGTGGTGGCGATGAGCCTGCCTGCGGGCGGCGAAGCCGAGCGGCTCGTGGTCGTGCAGATCTCGAGCGACAGGGCGGCCGATTTCCGCATGCTGAGCGGCGGCGTCGATTTCCGCGTCTGCGGAGTCGGGGTGCGCTGGATCTATGCCTGCCGCAGCGGCGACGTGCTGCAACGCGTGCGCATGCTCGAGGCCATGGCGCTCGGCGATTTCGACCGCCTGAAGCGCACGCCGTCCGGCGACTTCTTTCTGCATACCTAGGGGCTTGCGGCAGCGGTCATGCTCGTCATCTGCTACGGCATCGCCAAGTCGGGCAGCACGCTGGCCTACGAGCTGGTGCGCGGCGTGCTGATGAGCGCGGGCCACGACCAGACGCGGTTCCGCCACGCGGCGCTGAAGCCGCGCGGGCGCGGCAATCACATGGCGTCGGTCGAGCGCGCCGATCTCGCCTCGCTCATCGATGCGCTCGGCGGCCGCATCCTCGCCGCCAAGACGCATCTGTGCTTCGCCGATGCCGACTTCGCCTGGATGGAGGAGATGCAGCGCGCCCGCAAGCTCCAGGTCGTCGCGTCCTATCGCGACCCGCGCGACATGTGCCTGTCGCTGGTCGATCACGGCGAGCGCTCGCGCAAGCAGGGCCGCAATGCCTTTCGCAGGGTGCGCGACCTGTCGGCAGCGGCCGAGGTCATCGGCCGTGGCATCCATAAATTCGCCAAATGGTCGTCGCTCGAGGGTACGCTCCGGCTGGCGTTCGAGACGGCGGCCTTTGCGCCCGACGATGCCATTGCGGCGATCGAAACGTCGCTGGGCGTCACGGGCGATCCGGAGCAGGCCAAGCTTCATGCCTTCGAGGATTCCTTCACCCAGCAGAACAAGAGGCGCAAGACGCGCTACGATACCGAGCTCGATGCCGCGGAGAACGCGCAAATGCTGAACGTTTTTGGCGACTTCATCCGGCGGGTGTGCGAGGGCAGGGATGAAGAATGGTTCGGCGAGGTTCGACGCCGCCTGTCGGCAGGCGGCGGCGTCCCGGCATGAGCACGATGGAACTGATCCTTCATATCGGCACGGAAAAAACCGGCACCACCTCGATCCAGCGGTTCCTGCGCGTCAACCGCGAGGCACTCGCCGGGCAGAGTGTCCTCTATCCCGTTTCGCCCGGAAACCAGAACCATGTGGGCCTCACGGTCTCGGCACAGGCCCCGTCCAAGCGCGGTCCGCTGCGCAAGCAACTGGGCATCCGCAACGAAACCGACGCGCGGCGCTACCGCGACGAACTTTGGCAGAAGCTCCAGGCGGAAGCCGCGGAGCGGACCTACCGGCTCGCGGTGCTGTCGAGCGAGCATCTCTCCTCGCGGCTCCTGGAGCAAGACGAGATCGCCTGGCTGAGGGACAAGCTGTCGCGCCTGGCCGCGCGAATCCGCGTCGTCGTCTATATCCGCCGCCAGGACGACTTTCTGCTCAGCACCTATTCCACCGCGGTCAAGAGCGGCGCCACCAAGCCTTTGTCTTGGCCGCAGGAGCGCGCGATCCAGGACCGCTACGATCACTGGCGGCTGCTCGAGCGCTGGGCCAACATATTCGGCCGCGAGAACATCGTCTGCCGCCGCTTCGAGCGCCCCCTGCTCAAGGACGGCGACGTGGTGGCGGATTTCCTCGATGCGGCCGGGATCGAGGTCCACGCCGATTTCGAGCGTCCCGAAGAAGTCAACGAGGCGCTCGACGCCGAATCGCTCGAATTCCTGCGGCTGTTCAATGCACATGTGCCCCGCTTCGTGGGAAAGAAAATCAATCCGTCGCGCGACAACGTCGTGGCCCTGCTGAGCAGGGCCTCGCGCGGCGCGCTGCTGACCATGGCCGAGGACGATCTCGCCCGGTTCATGGCGCTTTTCCACGAATCGAACGCCAAGGTGGCCGAGGCTTGGTTCGGCGGCGCGCGCCGCGATTCGGACAATCCCCTCTTCGCTCCGCGGTCCGACAGCCGGGCGCGGGTGCGCGAGGCGGCCTTGACGCCGGAACGCGCGGTAGAGTTGTGTGCGTGGCTATGGCAGGAGAAGCAGGCACAGCTGGCCCGAGTCGCCGGGCGGCTCGAGCGCCGGGCGCAAGGCGCGGGCGCGAAGCGCAAGGCGGGGAAGGCCGGCGGCAAGCGCCGTCGCGCGGCGCCGCCGCCGTGAGGTCGAGGGGGAGGATTCGTTGCTACTGAGCTTGACCAAGAAGTTTCTTTTCATCGCCAATCTCAAGACCGCGTCCACGTCGATCGAGCGCGTGCTGGCGCCTTACAGCGAGCTCAGGCTCACCCAGTCGCAATTCGCCAAGCACCAGACTTTCGCCGAGTTCGCCGAGCGGTTCCGTTGGATGCTCAGCCTCGTCAACATGCAGGATCTGTTCATCTTCGGCGTGATCCGCGATCCCGTGGATTTCACGCTCAGCCTCTACAATTCGCACAAGCGCGACCAGTTCAAGGACAACCCCCGGCTCTACACCGGCGAGATGGATTTCGCCCAGTTCCTCGCGCAATGGGTGCCGCGCAACGCCGACCAGCTCAAGAACCAATATGTGCGCTTTCTGGGCTCCGAGGGGCGGCCGATCACCAATCTGCTGATCTCGTACGACAAGCTCGAAGCCGGACTGGAGATCGTGGCGAAGCGCATCGGCGCGCCGGAGCTTGCAAACCTGCCGCGCACCAACACCAGCCCCGACGGCGCGCTGAAGCGCGGCGACCTGACGCCGGCGCAGATCGACTGGATCGAGCAGCGCTTTCGGCGCGACCGCGACTTCATCGCGCGCCAGGCGGACCGCCTGATCGAATACTGAGGCGAAGACTTGTCCTCTCCCCTTGTGCGGGGCGCTGCGCCCTTCCGGTTGCGCCGGGAGACGAAACCGCGTGCAATCGGAGCGGGCAGGCGCTAGAATCGACGTCACTGGGGATGCAACCGTCGGGGCGCGGTGAAACTCATTGCTCTTGGTGGCCGGCGCGGCTCGGGGCACGCGCTGGCGATGACGATGCTGCGCGGGCTGTGCGGCGACGCGCTGCGTCTTTGCGGCGAAGGCGCCGGCGGATGCTGTCGCGCCCCCCTGTGCCGCCGTCAGACCGAATTCGAACGCGCCGGCTATGCTCTGCAATTGCGAGTCCTTGACGAAAGCGAACTCGCACCGCCGACGGCGGACGCGTCTGTGGTGGTGCTGCGCGAGCCGGCGTTGCGCGCGCTTGCGCAGTACACGCAGCAAACCAGGCTCGCCGATCACTCGGTGGAGCGGCTGCAAGCTTTCCTCTCGCACGACGCCTTCGAGAGCGTGATGTTTCATCGCCGCTGGGCTTCGGAGCCGCGGCTCCATCGCATGCGCAGCGAGGACTTCTTTGCCAAAGCCGCCGAGACCATGGGCACGCTGCTTCCGGTGCTCGGCGTTTGTGCGGACGACGATGGCTTTGCGCGGGCCGAGGCAGCGGCGCGCGCCGCAACGCCGCTGACGTTCGAAGCGGTGCCGCAGGCGCTGGAGGCGTCGCCCTATTTCGTGCTCCAGCCCTTCGAGGAGTATGCCCAGCTTCTGGCCGAAGCCATCGACTATCTCAGCTATCCGCTGTGGACCGCGCGCAAGCCGGCAATCGGAACCGTCGCGACCTTGTCACAGGCTTGGCGTGCGCGGGCCCATGGCGATTGGGCGGGCGTCCAGGCGCTGCTCGCTCCTTTTACAGCAGCCCATGCCGTCGCCCCGCAAATCCGCCTGATGCTCGCGGAGGCGATGCTGGAGAACGGCCGCGAGGTGGAGGGCCGGCGCTTGGTCGAAGCCGTCCTCAAGATCGCGCCGGACGACGCCGAGGCGCATCTACTGCTCGCCGCGCACAGCTACAGGCTGGGACTGACGCGCGAGGCGCGGGGCATCCTGCGCGAGGCGATGACCCATCCCGGCAGCGCCGAGCGCGTTCGGCGCTATCTCGCCGACAGCCAGGTCGATCCCCCGCTGCTTCAGGAATTCTCGGTCGTGCCGCCGCCGCCGCCGCCGCCGCCGTTGGGCCGCGAGTCGGTGATCCAGGGCTTCCGCTGGATCTTGGGGCGCATGCCGGAAAGCGAAGAGGTCATCGACGCCCACCGCGTGCTGCACGACGATTACGCCCTGCGCCAGGCACTGCTGCGTTCCGAGGAGTTCCAAAATTTCCACCGGCGGCTGATCGAGGGCGATCGTCCCGATGGCGCAGACAGCCCGCCGCCGGATCGCGATCAGATGCTGAACGCGCTGTTCTGGATTCTCGCCCGTCCCCTCCAGTCGCGCGAGGAAGGCGAGCGGCTCCTCAGCGCGCCGTCTGCGGCCGACCTGCGCCTGCGCCTGATCGAGAGCGCCGAGTTCGCCGCCGAATACGCGTCGGGTTCGCTCTAGAAGCGCACACGCTTTCCAATGGCGCGCCGGCGAGGCTATACAGCGCGCCATGGCGCAATCCATCGCAAAGGTCCTGATCGGCGCATCGATCCCGCGCTCGGGCCATCATTTCCTCGCCGACATGCTGACGCGCTATTTCGGGCGCGAGCTTTACTATTGCGAGAGCTACACGCCGGCAGATTGCTGCCGCACCGTGCCCTGCACGCGACGGGGCGATTTCCGCTTCATCTACCAGAAGAGTCACGACCGGGATTTCCGCCTGCCCGCCGACGTCGCGGACGCGCTCTACCTCATCCAGTACCGCCATCCCGTCGCGGAGACGCTGTCGGATCGCGAACTCGATCTCAAGGACGCGGTGGGCCGGCCCAGTCTCGCCTACCGGCGCACGCGCGAGGGCTACATGACATGGCTCGCGGCGAAAGCGGTCTATTATCGCAAGTTTCACGACAAATGGATGGTGCGGCGGCTCGCGAACGGCATCTATCTGGACTACGACGCCTTGGCGGCGCGGCCGGCCGAGGCGCTGCGCAGCGTCGCGACGCGCGCGACGGGGACGGTGGACGAGCGCCGGCTGGCATCTGCCGCGGGCGGAGAAAGCATCGCCCATCGCGCGCGCGTGGCGAGCGAAAGCCCGCATTTCGATGCCGAGCTGCTCGCGGCGCTCGAAGACTACGTGGTCAAGCGCTGCCCCGCTTATGGCTTCAGCGCCACGCTCAAGGGCGACTACCGTCAGAGCGCGCTCTTCGGACTCATTCTTCTGCGCGATCCCGAGGAGCCGCTGCCCGAGGGCGAGACCAAGCGGTTCAAACTCGCGGCGATGCTGGCGGCGGAGCATCCCGAAGTGTTGCGCCGGCAGGCCGTGCGGCAGCTGCGCGAAGGCAAGGCGCGTGCGGCGGTCAACCGGCTGGCGCAGCTTGTGGAGCGCCATCCCTATTTCGCCGAAGGCTATGAGAGTTTGTTCAAGGCCTGTGCCGCGGCGGAGATGGCGGTGCCGGATGCGGCGCTGAGCGGCAATGCGATTGTGGCCTGCGCCGATCGGCCCGATCTGCTGTTGCGGCTCGGCGAGATCTTCGAGGCCCGGGGCTTTATGGTGAATGCGCTCGCCGCGCTCGCCGTTGCGGCTGCGATCGAACCCGGCAATGAGATCGTGCGACAAAAATTCGCGGCATTTTCTCAAATGTTGGCCGACTGATGCTGACCGCCATTGCCGCGGTGGTTGGACTGGCGGTGGGAAGCTTTCTGGGGACCCTGGCGCTGCGGCTGCCGCGCGGTCTGCCGGTCGTCGGCGGCCGTTCCGTTTGTCCGCATTGCGGCCACAGACTGACCGCGCCGGAACTCGTCCCTCTTGCGAGCTGGTTCCTGCAGCGCGGACGCTGCCGCGCCTGCGGTGCGCGCCTGTCGATTTTCTATCCGGCCATCGAGTTGGCCGCCGCGCTGGTGGCCGCGATTTGCATCAACCTGTCGCCGGCCGCCTGGGGCGTTTTGGCCTGTCTCGCGGGGTGGGCCGCGCTCGCCGTTCTGGCGCGGGTTGTGGTGGGTGCGCGGACGCTTTAGAAGCTTTGCCTGCACATGCCCTAGCGGCATGAAGGCGCGAGCGGCCAGGGAATTTCGGATTTCATGAGCGAAAAGGGCTTGGAGGAACGGCTGCAGCAATTGCTGTCGCAGCGCGGGCAGGAGTTGGTGCGCGGGCTGGTCGACGAGATCGCCGTCGTGCACCGCGAGCTCGCGGTGTTGCGCCGCGAACTCGCCGCGCTGGAGGAATACCGCAGCATGCGCGACCGCTGGCTGTCGCTGGAAAGCACGGCCAAGACGATCCGTCTTCCCGGCTTCGTCGCCATCGAGGCGCACCAGCCGCTCAAGGCGGCCGACGGCTTCTATGCTCCGGAGTTGACCGAGGAGGGCGTCGTCTTCCGCTGGACCGGTCCTTCGCCGCAGTTCTCGTTCAACGTCTATATCGATCGCTCGCAGGGAGCAGATCTGCGGCTCGAGACTCTGAGCTGCATCGATCCGGAATTGCAGCGCAAGGTCTCGCTCTTCGTCGATGGCGAGTCGGTGGCGCTCGACGTCAGCGCAAGCGGCGATGGCTTTATCGCCACGGCGGAACTGCCCAAATCGGCCGAGGCCGGCGCCACGACCCTGACCTTCGCGCTGCCCGCCGCGTTGCCGCCCCATGGCGGCGACGATTCGCGCCAGCTGGGTACGGCGTTCCGCCGCCTCCTGCTGGGCGCGCGCAGCGAGACGGGCATGCACACCGCGCTGATTGCAGCGATCGCCGCGGCCGAGCCGGCTCGAGCGGCCTAGCCTCGCCATGGCCAGCTCCCCTCCCGAAGTCCGCATCGCGGCCGCGATCTGCACCTATAGCCGCTACGAATTGCTGGCGACCGCGATCCAGAGCCTGGCGGCGCAGACCCTGCCGCAGGACCGCTACGAGATTCTCATCATCGACAATTCGCCCGACCCGGCGCTGTCCGAAGAGATGGCGCAGGACTTCCGTCAGATTCCCAATCTGCGCTGGATCTACGAAAAGACGCCGGGGCTTTCCAATGCGCGCAACGTCGCCATCAACGAGGCCAAGGCCCCTCTCATCGCCTTTATGGACGACGACGCGATCGCGTCGTCGAACTGGCTGGAGAGCCTGGTCTCGGTGTTCGCCGATTTCGGGCCCGAAGTGCAGGTCGTGGGCGGCAGAGTCGATCCGATCTGGGGGGTGCCGCAGCCCAAATGGCTTCCCGACAGCCTTCTTGGAAACGTCTCGGTGGTCAACTGGGGCGGCAGCGACCGCATTGCCGGCAAGGGCGAATGGGTGGCAGGCACCAACATCGCCTTCCGGGTCTCGTCGCTCAAGGACATCGGCGGCTTCTCGGTGCATCTGGGGCGCAGCCGCGCCGGCCATGCGCTGCTCTCGAATGACGAGTCCGATGTGGTGGAGCGGCTGGGGGCGAGGGGCGGCAGGCTGGTCTATTCGCCTCGGGCAACGGTTTCGCACCTGGTGCCCGCCGAACGCCTGAGCCAGGTCTGGTTCCGCCGCCGCATCGTGTGGCAGGCGGTCTCCGATTATCTGTCCGACGCCTCCGGGCTTTTCGAACGCGCGCCCAGCTATTGGCGCCAGGTCACCGACTACTACACGCGTTTGCCGCCCAAGTACCGCACGCCCAAGGGCCTCTATGTCGATCACGACGATCCGGAGCTGTTCCGCCAGCAGATTTCCGCGCTCTACAATTTCACCGTCGTGATGCTGACCGGCTTCAACGGAATCGAAGGCCCGTGAGCGCGCAGGGGACGCGCAGATTGGGCGCCTGGCCCGGCGCGCGGGTCGCCGTGCTGTCGCCGACGCCCACCCATCCCCAGGACTTCGGCAACCGCAAGCGCATCTCGCGCATTTGCCAGCGCTACGTCGACGAAGGGGCGCGGCTGACGTTCATCCACTATCCGGCCGAGATGGAATGGCGCGAACAACTGCCCTACCGCGCGGAAAAGGCGATGGACGCGGCCTGGACCCACCATTTCACCGTGGCGCCGAGCCGCTATCTGCATGTCGATCCGGTGGGCGACTATCACGCCATCGACGAATGGTGGGACGACGCCATCGGCAACTTCCTCAGCTGGCTGTTCAGTGTCGAGACCTTCGATCTCTTCATCGTCAACTATTCCTGGCTCAGCAAGGCGCTCGAATACGCGCCGCCAAACACCTTCAAGATCCTCGACACCCAGGACAAGTTTTCCGGCCGGCGCGAACTGCTGGAATCGCTGGGACTGAAGCCGGAGTTCTTCTACACCACCGAAGCGCAGGAGAGCATCGGGCTCAACCGCGCCGATCTCGTCTGGGCGATCAAGCAGGAAGAGGCCGAGCAACTGTCGCGGCTGTGCGAGGTGCCGGTCCTGGCGATGCCGCATCTCGACGAATTCCGCCAGATGCAGCGGCCGCCGCCGGATCCGCACGGCTATCTGCGCGTCGGCATCATCGGCGCGCGCAACAACATCAACCGCATGAACATCGGCGAGTTCCTCGCCGTCGCGGACCCGATCTTCCGCAATGCCTTCGCGCCGGTGAAGCTGATGATCGCCGGCTCGGTCTGCGATCTGCTGCAGGAGATCGAGAGCCCGTTCGTCGAGATGGTGGGCGTGGTCGACCGGGTGGAGGAATTCTACCGCCGGGTCGATTGCGTCGCGGTGCCGATGCAGCGCTCGACCGGCCTCAAGATCAAGACCGGAGAAGCGCTCTCTTTGGGGCTTCCGGTCGTCTCGCTCGCCCATGCCTTCGAGGGCTACGAAGCGGCGCATGCGCTGCATCGGCTGAGCGATTTCGGTGAAATGGCGCGCGCGCTGGTGGATTTGGCTTTTGAACCCAGACCGCGGATCGACCTTCTCGCCACCGCCTCGGCCCAGGCGCACCGCCGCACCAATGCCGTGATCAACCGCGCTTTCCGCCGCAGCGATGCGCTCGCCCTGGAGCGTCGCAGGCTGGTGGTGGTGGCGGTCGGCACGCGCGCCTTCGAGCCCGGGACGATCGAGCAGCTGGCGCTCAAATCGGTGTACGACGCATTGCGGGACCAGGCGGTCGTCGCGGTGCTCGCGGTCGCGGGCGAGGCGGCCGGCATCCTCGCGCAGGCCGGGACGGCCGACCGCTATCGGCGCGTCTATGCCAGCGACGATCTCTGCGATCTTGCCGAGCGCGGCGAAGAACTTGCGGCGCTCGGCGTCCAAGTCTCCAACGTGAGCGCGCTTCTCGCGCAGCTGAAGCCCATGGTGGTGATCGCCGACGCCGCGCACGCCGCGCTGTGGACTGCCAATCTGCCCGAAGCCTCCCTGCTGCTGCGCTGGGAGATGCTGGCGCAGCAGGAGCGCGACGTGGTCCTGTCGAGGACCTATCGCCAAGCCGTCGTCTCGGCGCCCACAATGACTCCGGAAATCTCGGCTGTGATGGACGGCAGCGACGCCAGCTTCGAAGCCGCGCCAATCCTGTGGCGCGTTCCCGCCATCCCGCGGCGCAGCACGGGCAGGCACGCCAGCGGACCGCGCTCGCTGGCGGTGCTCGGCGCCGATGCCGGCCCCGTCACCGCGATGGCGGCCGACATGGCGCGCATTCGCGGGCTGCAATGCCACGCTGTCGCCGCGCAAGAGATCGCCGCGATGCCATGCCACGAACCGCGAAGCTATATCGAGAATATCCTCGGCGGCCGCCGTCCTGCTCCCGATTTCGCGCTCGATCTCGGGGGATGCCGCGCAGGGTACGCGCTTTGCCGGGAGATGCTGGAGCGGCTGCATGTCCCCATCGTTTCGGTGGAGGGCGCGGGCTGCCACCATTCCTTGCGCGAGGGCAGCCCGCTCAAGGCCGCGAGCGAGGCGGAGCTGTGGAACGCGATCCGCTTCCTGGCACTCGCCCCGGTCAAGCAGCAGCAATGGGCCGCCCGCGATGATTGGCAATATCTCGAATCGGATCGCGGCTGGACGGAAGTGTGGTTGCGCTGCACCGATTTTCTCGGACAGCGCGACGTCGAGCTGATCTGAACGAGCGGCGCTGGCGTAACAGCGAAAATCTGCTCTAATCGGCGCGGTGTCATCGTTTCAGGGTCCCGTGAGCAAGATATTTCTGCTTCTCTCCCACGAGCGCTCGGGAAGTCATCTGGTCGGCGACTATATCGGATCGCTCGACAATTATCGGATGGTGGACGAAGTCTGCAATCCCAATGCCGTGCGCCCCGCCAAGCATGCCGAATCGTTCCACCGCTTCAAGTACGACTACCTGATCCGCGATCCCGCCTTCATGCTCGAGCCCTCCGTTGAGCGGCTCAACGAATTCCTGGCCGGCTTTTTCGATCATCTGGCCCGCCTGCGCGCGACGCACGACATCGTCGTCGACATCAAATACGGCCATGTCCAGAACTTCGAGTGGTGGTGGTGTCCGCCCTTGGTGCGCCCGTTTCTCTTCAATTTCTGCCAGAACCGCAATATCGGCCTGCTTCACCTCTATCGCTCGAATGTCGTGGAGGCGACGGTCTCGGCCATGATCGCCGACAAGCGCAAGGTGTGGCATTCCTGGCAGGCTGGCGCGGAGGCCGATGGCGCCAAGCGCTTCGCCCTGCCGGCGGCCGAGGTGGTGCGGCGCGCCAAGCTGCTGCAAGGTCAGACGCAACTCTTCAAGGACTGGACGATCGGAACGCGCAAGCTCGAATTCACCTATGAGTACATTTCGCCGCTGCTCGATGCGGGAGCGGTGGAGGACGGCGGCATCGGCGAATTCCTCGGAGCAGCTTCCGCCAAGTTCAAACTGCGTCACCAAAAGGTGACGCCGCCCCTCCAGGCCGTGGTCGAGAACTTCGACGAGCTGAAGCAGGAATGCGAGAAGGATGGTCTGGGGTGGTGCGTGAGCTGAGCGCCGGGCCGCCGAACCAGAAGCCGGCCCTGCGCTTTCCCGATTTTCTCTGCATCGGCGTCCAGAAATCGGCGACCAGCTGGCTCGACACCCGCCTGCGCCGCCATCCCCGGCTTTGGCTGCCGCCGATGAAGGAGCTTCAGTATTTCAGCGAACTCCATATAGACACCGTCCGCCGGTGGGCGCCTCAGCAGCGCCGGCTGCGCATGACTGGGCTTCTGCAACGCTACACCAAGACCGTGCCCAGAAAGGGGTGGGACTGCGACTATATCGAGCTGCTGGCCGACATTGCGCAAAGCACCCTGGACGATGCGTGGTACGGCCGCATCTTCGCCCATGCGCCAGCCGAGTCGATGTGCGGCGAGGTGACGCCGGACTACGCCCATATGCGCAAGCGCGGCATCGCGCATGTGGTCGCTGTTGCACCGAAGGTACGCATCATCCTGTCGCTGCGCGATCCGATCGAGCGGAGCTGGTCGCATATCCGTATGTTCGCCCGCAACAGGGGCTTGACCGAGCTCTCGGAACTCGAGGCGGTCGCGCGCCATAGCGACTTTGTGCGGCGCGCCAACTATCCCGCCATCATCGCACGCTGGCGCGGATATGTGCCCGACGAGCGCTTCCATGTCCTGTTCCTGGACGACGTCGAGCGCGAACCGGCGCGCGTGCTCACCGAGGTCTGCAGGTTCCTCGAGACCGATTGCCCCGACGAAATTCTCGAAGGCGCCGGCGACGTCGTGCATGGCGGAGAAGCGCGCGAGATGCCGCCCTCCGTCCTGGACATTCTCAAGCTGCGCCTGAGAGAAATCTACCGGGAGTTCGAGGTGCTCTACCCGGAAGCGGGCGCGCGCTGGTCGGCGCGCTACTTCTGAATTGCAATTGCTACCATTAATAGAACAGTGTTAAGACTGCGCGCGTGAGATGCATCCCCGGGGGCAAAGCGGTGCCAAAGCCGAAGGAGCGCTGTCCCCCGCACGATTTTTCTCTGCCTGTGACTGACGACTTGGTCTGTTCACGTTGTGGTATGATGGCGCGCTTGTGGATGCTACAAACGGAAGACGAAATCGAAGCGTTGAAGAAACGCATCCGCGATCTCGGTGTCTGAGCGCAATTCAGGGGAAGCCTCATGCCGTTCGTACCGCTGCCGTCAGAGGGAGGCTGGCATTTTGTCGCGCGAGAGCACGTCATTGCGGTCAAGCATGTCGGCCCGAAGAAAGCGAGCGTCATCATCACCGGCGGGATCACCCTGGAGACCAGCGAAGAGTCGCACGCAGTCCACAGGCGCATCGAGGCGGCCTCCGCCGGTCCGCCTCCGCCCACCGGCCGTCCCCAGCCGCAGCGCAGGACCTAGGAAGCGCTAGCGGCGCGCGGGCCGGTTGCCTGCCCGACATCTTGCATGGCAGGGTCCGCGCAAGAGGCCGATGGATCTCATGAACAAGCCTTGGAACGAGTCGGGCGAAACCTTCCCGGCGGCGATCGAGTCGACCTACGGCATGATCGGTCCGGAGGAGCGGCGCTGTTTCTATTGGCTGGCGCGGCAGAACGGCGGCGCGGGCTGCATCGTCGATGCGGGGTCTTTCCTCGGTGCCTCGACCGTGTGCTTTGCCGCCGGCGCCGACGCGGCGGGCCGGCGCGCCTTCGGCGGCAAGCCGATCATCCACGCCTATGACTATTTCAAGGCCTATGACGACTACGTCGCCGAGGCGATCCGCAAGAACGTGCGGCCTATCGAGAAGGGCCAGTCCTATCTCGACATCTTCATGACCCATACCGCGAAATACCGCGCGATGATCGAAGTCCACCCCGGGAATTTCATCGATCACCGCTGGCATGGCGATCCGGTGGAGCTGCTCTTCATCGACGTCGCCAAGCGCCCGCGCCTGAATTGCCATATCGCCACCGAGTTCTTCCCCCACCTGTTGCCCGGCCGTTCGATCGTCATCCACCAGGACTACATGCATTGCTGGCATCCCTATATCCATATCGGCATGGAGTACCTGGACGAGTCGTTCGAACTGGTCGACGAGTGGGTGCCGCACCAGAGCCGCGTCTGGCGCCTGGCACGTCCTTTCGACAAGGCCAAGCTGGCGCGGGTGCAGCAGGACGATTTCACGGCCGCCGAGCGCATCGCCCTTCTCGACCGGCTGATTGCGAAATCATCGCCCGCCTGCAGGCCGATGATGGAGATGGTGCGCGTCTGGCAGCTTTGCATCGATCAGAACTACGATGCGGCGCATGCCGGCATCGTCCGGCTCAAGGCCTCGCAGCCCGCGCCCGAGTCCGGCACGCTCTGGTCCAAGCAGATGGGGCAGATCGAAAACATCATCGCCCAGAAGACCGCGGCCGGGAATGTCGCCTCCTGACCCGGCTCCGGCGCCGCCGGCGCCTACACTGCGCTATCCGGATTTTCTCTGCATCGGCGTGCAAAAGGCCGCCACCACCTGGCTCGATGCCAATCTGCGCCGCCATCCCAAGATATGGCTGCCGCCGATCAAGGAACTGCAGTACTTCAATCACCTCTATCTGCCGCGCGAGCGGGCTTGGACCGAGGGCGCGCGCCGCGAAAAGGCGACGGCCGAGATCCAGCGCCACATGAAGAAGACGCCGAGCGCAGAGTGGGACTTCGGTTATATCCGCAGCCTCGCCTCGATCGGCGCGGGCAGTGTCGACGACGCATGGTATGGCCGTATCTTTTCCGCCGCTCCGAAGCAGGCGCTTTGCGGCGAGATCAACCCCAGCTACGCGATGTTGCCCGATGACGGGATCGCCCATGTCAAGCGACTTTCCCCCGATCTGCGCGCCATCTTGATCCTGCGCGATCCGATCGCGCGCAGCTGGTCGCATCTCAGGATGATGTTCCGCAAGCAAGCCGAGATCGATCGCCAGGCGTTGGAGGAGGCCGCCGGATTCCAGGATCTCTACGATCGCGCGGATTACCCCGCCATCATTGAACGCTGGAAAAAGGCGCTTCCCGACCGGCTGCTCTTGCTGTTCATGGACGACATCGAGTCCGACCCGGCCGCGGTTCTGGAAACGGTGTGCAAATTCCTCGGACGGAAATATCTGCCGAAGCGCTTTGCCGCGGCGGTAAGGCCGGTGCATCGCGGCCAAAGGCTGGACATGCCGGACTCCATCTACAGCCTGCTGGGGCAACGGCTGAGGCCGATTTACGAAAACCTCGCGCAGCTCTATCCGAAGGAAGGCGGCCGCTGGCTGGAACAGCATTACGGCTCCTAGGCTCAGGGCCGCGCCTGTCGCTCGCGAAAGCCCTGGAGTTTGGCTAAGGTCCGCCGCACACAGCAGGGCTTACGATGCAATCCTTGGAAGACTATTTCAGCGGCGAGTTCTGGTCGGCACAGGGCTGGATGGCGCCCTGGCTCAAGCAGGCCCCTCCCGCCTATTGGCGCGAGATGACGCTGGCGATCGTGGCGTCGCTCAAGCGCAAGGACCGCGACCAATACGTCCTGACCGATGCCGGGCGGTTTTTCCTGCGCAATCAGCTCTGCCTGCGGCTCTCCCAGGCCAGCGATGCCTTCGTGCCGTGGCTCGAGCAGGCCGTGCCGCTCAAGGGCGCGCGCATTCTCGAATTCGGCTGCGGGACGGGATCGAGCACCGCGGGCCTCGCCCATGCCGGGGCCAATGTCCGCGGCATCGACATCCAGGGCAAATCCCTGCAGCTGGCCCGCAAGCGCCTGCCGCTGCTGGGCTATGAGGCCACGTTCACCGAGGCCGCGGCGGATTGGCTGTCGAAGCCGCTCGATGCGGACGATTTTCGAGGGCCGTTCGATCTCATCGTCTGCTACGCGATGCTGGAGCATCTGCTGGTGCCGGAGCGGCTTCACCTGCTGTCGCTCTGCCGCGACATCATGGCGCGCGACGGCGCCATCCTCGCCGTCTTCGAGACGCCCAACCGGTTTGCGCCCTTCGACTGGCATTCCTCGAAACTGTCCTTCCTCGATATCCTGCCCGACGAGCTTGCGTTCGAATACGCCCGGCGCAATTCGGCGCGCGGCGATCATCCCGCGCGGCGCCACGGCAGCGTGGAAAACGACTACCAGCAGCTTTATCGCTTCGGCCGCGGCGTCTCCTGGCACGAATTCGACATCGCGATCGGGATGGGAAGTCTCGAGGTTCTGCTCGACGGCTATTCTCCCAAATCGCTCGGGCAGAAGAGCTACCATCCCGAACCGGCCTTCGAGGACGCGCTGGCGGACATTTTCGCCCGGCTCGAACCGCCGGTCCCCAAGGGCTTCTGCCGGCCCTCGCTGGAACTGCTGCTCAAGCTGAAAGCTTGACCATTCCTCTTCGCTCAGTATATTGCCCGGCTTTCCGCCAGCGGCCGGGCGCGGGAAGAACCCTGTAGGCCAAGAGATTCAAGGACTTAAGCCCATGTTCGCGGTGATCCGCACCGGCGGCAAGCAGTACAAGGTTGCCAAGGACGACGTCATCGCCGTCGAGAAGATCATCGGCGACGCCGGTGGCACCATCACTTTCGGCGAGGTCCTGATGCTGGGCGGCGACGATCCGAAGTCGGGCGCGCCGCTGGTTTCCGGCGCCAAGGTCATGGCCGAGATCGTCGAGCAGGGCCGCGGCGAGAAGGTCATCGCCTTCAAGAAGAAGCGGCGCAAGAACACGCACAGGAAGCGCGGCCACCGCCAGCACTTCACCAAAGTCAAAATCACCGAGATCCACGCGGGCTAACGGATATGGCGCACAAAAAAGCAGGCGGCTCTTCGCGCAACGGGCGCGACTCCAACCCCAAGATGCTGGGCGTGAAAGTGTTCGGCGGCCAGGACATCGCCGGCGGCAACGTCATCGTCCGCCAGCGTGGCACGAAGTTTCACGCGGGCGAGAATGTCGGCATGGGCCGCGACCACACGCTGTTCGCGCTGTGCGACGGCAAGGTCGCGTTCCGCGAAGGCTTCAAGCGACGCACCTTCGTATCGGTGATCGGCGAACAAGCGCCGCTTAAGAGCGCGGCGAAATAGGCGGCTCGCAATCGGGCTGCCACCATGGCGGCCCATGAAGGTGAGGGAGATGGTCCGCCATCTCCCTTTTTTGTCCCTCGCGCGCAAGGAGGGACTCGTGCCGAAATTCATTCTGAAATCGGACAGATTGCTGTTGCGCCCGCCCGAGGTCCGCGACGTCGGCGACATCGTGCAGGGGCTCGAATGGGACGTGGTGAGCAATCTCGCCCGCGCGCCGTGGCCCTACGAGCCGCAGCACGCGCACGAGTTCCTCCAACGTCAGGAGGAAGGCCGCGCGCATTGCACGGATTTTGCCTTCGCCGTCACCGAGAAGGGCGCGGACTCTCTGATCGGGATGTGCGGCGTGCACCGGCGCGAGCAGGGCTTCGAGCTCGGCTATTGGCTGGCCAAGCCTCACTGGGGCAGGGGCTACGCCACCGAGGCGGCGGCGGAGGTCCTGGGATTCGCGTTCCGCAATCTGCGCGCGGGCGTGGTCGAGGCCGGCTGGTTCCACGACAATCCGGCCTCTGGACGGGTGCTGTCCAAGCTCGGCTTCGTCTTTGCCGGCGCCGAGAAGCGCGAAAGCGCGGCGCGCGGGACACGCGTTTTGTGTAATCTGGTGAGCATGCGCCGCGCCGATTTCGGCCGGCGGAACGCGGCCTGAAGGAACTCGATGCGCTTTCTCGACACCGCCAAGGTCTTCATCCGCTCCGGCAATGGCGGCAATGGCTGTGTGGCGTTCCGGCGCGAGAAGTTCATCGAGTATGGCGGACCCTGGGGCGGCGACGGCGGCAAGGGCGGCGACGTCTGGGCGGAAGCCGTCGACAATCTCAACACCCTGATCGATTACCGCTACCAGCAGCACATGACCGCCAAGAACGGCCAGCACGGCATGGGCAAGGACATGACGGGCGCCCATGGCGGCGACGCCGTGCTCAAGGTGCCTCCCGGCACCCAGATCTTCGAGGAAGACGGCGAGACGCTGATCTGCGACCTCGCGCGCACCGGCGACCGCGTATTGCTGCTCAAGGGCGGCAATGGCGGCTTCGGCAATACCCATTTCAAGAGCTCGACCAACCGCGCGCCGCGCCAGGCCAATCCCGGCCAGCCGGGCGAGGAGAAGACCATCGTCCTCAAGCTCAAGCTGATCGCCGATGTCGGGCTCATCGGACTTCCCAATGCCGGCAAGTCGACGTTCCTCGCGCGGGTGTCGCAGGCCAAGCCCAAGATCGCCGATTATCCCTTCACCACGCTCAATCCCCAGCTCGGCGTGGTGCGGATCGATACGATCGATTTCGTGCTCGCCGATCTACCGGGCCTGATCGAAGGCGCGCATGAAGGCGTCGGCCTGGGCGACAAGTTCCTCGGCCATGCCGAACGCTGCGGCGCGATCCTGCATCTGGTGGATGGGACCGAGAGCGGCGTCGCCAAGGCCTACCGCACCATCCGCGGCGAGCTCGAAGCCTATGGCCACGGCCTGGCCGAGAAGCCCGAGATCGTGGCGCTCAATAAGATCGACGCGCTCTCTCCCGCCGAGCGCAGCCGCCGGCGCGCCGCGCTCGCCAAGGCCAGCGGCGGCGACGTCTTCGCGATCTCGGGCGTCGCCGGCGACGGCGTGGACGAGGTGTTGCGCGCGCTCGCGGCGCTGATCGCCAAGCGCCGCGCCAGGGAACGCCGCGGCTCGGACTCCGAACGCGTCTGGTCGCCGTGAGTTGGCTCAGGCCGCCGGGACCGGTGGTGCCGGGCATGCGCATCGGCCTGCTCGGCGGCTCGTTCAATCCGGCCCATGAAGGCCATCGCTATGTCAGCGAAGTGGCGCTCAGGCGTCTCGGTCTCGACCAGGTCTGGTGGCTGGTGACGCCGCGCAATCCCCTGAAAAGTCCGCACCACCTCGCGCCCATCGAGGATCGCCTCGAAAGCGCGCGCCCGCTGGCCAGCCATCCACGAATCGTCGTCCTCGACATCGAGCGCGCGCTCGGCACGCATTATTCCATCGACACCTTGAAGCGATTGCGGCGGCGCTTCGCGCAGGTCCAGTTCGTCTGGTTGATGGGTAGCGACAATTTGCGGATATTCGATCGCTGGCGGCGCTGGCAGGAGATCGCCGCGCTCGTGCCCATCGCGGTGGTGTTGCGGCCGGGGACGGTGCTCGCGACGTTGTCGTCGAAGGCCATGGCGCGCTTTCGCCGCAACCGCCGATGCGGCGGCCAGGCACTTTCGTCCGCGCCCTGCATCGTGATCCTGGACGGTCACCGCAACGCGCAGAGTTCCACCGCCCTGCGCGCCCAGGGGCGGCTCGCCGAGGCGTTGCTGGCCTCGATTCCGCCGTGCTAAACTTCGCGCACGTAAACCGCGAGGACCCAACCTGACCCGCAAGACCACCGGCACCAAGAGCCGCACCAAGGCGCCCAGGAAGACGGCGCCGCCGCAAACCACCCTGCTCTCGCGCATCCTCAAATCGCTGGACGACGACAAGGCCGAGGACATCGTGACCGTCGACCTCGCCGGGCGCGCGGCTTTCTGCGACGCCATCGTGATCGCCAACGGCCGCTCCTCGCGCCACGTCGCCTCGATCGCCGAGCATCTGGCGCGGCGGCTCAAGGAAGCGGGCTACGGCACGCGGCCGGTCGACGGTGCGCGCCAGGGCGACTGGGTGCTGGTCGATGCCGGCGACGTGGTCGTGCACGTCTTCCGTCCCGAGGTCCGCCTCTATTACGACCTCGAGGGCATGTGGTCGGTGGACGAGCCGCAGCGCGCCCGCGCCGCGCGCTGAGATGCGCCTGCTCATCCTCGCCGTCGGTCACGGCCGCGGCTCCCATGAAGGCGGGCTCGCCGAGGACTATGTCGAGCGCGCGCAGCAGATGGGCAAGAGGCTCGGCATCGCCGATGTGGCCATCGAGGAAGTCCCGGTTTCCAAGGCGCGCGAGGTCGCCAAGCGCAAGCAGGAGGAGGCCGAGCGTCTGGCGGCGCGGGTGCCCGATGCGGCGCAGGTGATCTGCCTCGACGCCAAGGGCAAAGGCATGACCAGCGAGGATTTCGCCGAGGCTATTGCCGCGCTGCGCGACGCGGGCAACCGCCATCTCGTCTTCGTCGTCGGCGGGCCGGACGGCCTGGCGCCGCTGCCCCGGATCAAGCCCGGCCGCAGCCTCGCCTTCGGGCCGCAGACCTGGCCGCACCTGCTGGTGCGCGCGATGCTTGCCGAGCAGCTCTACCGCGCGCTCACGATCCTGGCGGGACATCCGTATCACAGGGGGTAGCCGTCATCCTTCGAGGCTCGCTCCGCTCGCACCTCAGGATGACGATTTTTCAAGAGCGTCACCCTGAGGTGCCCGCCGAAGGCGGGCTCGAAGGGCGACGCTCTCAACCCATCCTTAACCACGCCGTATCACAGGGGGTAGCCGTCATCCTTCGAGGCTCGCTCCGCTCGCACCTCAGGATGACGATTTTTCAAGAGCGTCACCCTGAGGTGCCCGCCGAAGGCGGGCCTCGAAGGGCGACGCTCTCAACCCATCCTTAACCACGCCGCGCGAAACTGATGTGTCGCAGTGGGACGAAAGCCCATGGAGATCAGAGGACCGGGCCGCGTCGAGGCCGCAGGCGTTCGCCGCGTCGTCAAGGGCGCCGGCGGAACCGAATCGCCGTTCCACATCGGCGGCGCAGCGGAGTCGCGGCCGCAGGCGGTCGCAGCACCGGGTCCGCTCACCGCGCTCGATTCCATCCTGACCTTGCAGGGCATGGAGGACTCCACCGACGGCCGCTCGCGCGGGCTGGCGCATGGCGAGCAGCTTCTCGACATGCTCGATCAGGTGCGCGACGGCTTGCTCGCGGGCGGCATCCCGCGCTCGACCCTGAACCGGCTCGCCGTCGCGGTCGGCCGCCGCCACGAGAGCTTCGCCGATCCCAGGCTGCAGGGCGTGCTCGACGAGATCGAGCTGCGCGCCCATGTCGAACTCGCCAAGCTCGAGATGATGGACCGGCGGGTGGCTTGAAGGGTGAGTAGGGAATAGTCAGTAGTGAGTAGCAATTGGCACTACTCACTATTCCCTAATTACTACTCCCTTCAAATGTCCAGCAGCAGCCGCTGCGGATCTTCGAGGTTTTCCTTCACCCGCACCAGGAACGTCACCGCTTCGCGGCCGTCGACCAGGCGGTGGTCGTAGGAGAGCGCGAGATACATCATCGGCCGGATTTCGACCTTGTTGTCGATGGCGACGGGGCGCGGCTGGATCTTGTGCATGCCGAGGATGCCCGATTGCGGCGCGTTGAGGATCGGCGTCGACATCAGCGAGCCGAACACCCCGCCATTGGAGATCGTGAAGGTGCCGCCCTGCAGCTCGTCGAGCTTCAATTTGCCGTCGCGCGCGCGCAATCCGAACTCGTGGATCGCCGCCTCGATGCCGGCCAGCGAGAGCTTGTCCGCATCGCGCACCACCGGCACGACGAGGCCCTTCTCGGTCGAGACCGCGACGCCGATGTCGTAATAGTTCTTGTAGACGATGTCGTCGCCCTCGATCTCGGCATTGACGTTGGGCAGTTCCTTCAAGGCGGCGATCGAGGCCTTGACGAAGAATCCCATGAAGCCGAGCCGCACGCCGTGCTTCTTCTCGAAGCTGTCCTTGTACTCGGCACGCAACGCCATGACGTGGCTCATGTCGACCTCGTTGAAGGTCGTGAGCTGCGCGGCGGTGTTCTGCGACTCCTTCAGGCGCAGCGCGACGGTGCGGCGCAGCCGGCTCATGGCGACGCGCTCCTCGCGCGCGGCATTGGCGCGCGGTCCCGGCGGGGTGGGCGCAGGCGCGGATTTGGTCTGGCGCGTCGCGGCACGGGCTTCGAGCGCGGCCAGCATGTCGGCTTTGGTGACGCGCCCGTCCTTGCCGCTGCCGCTGAGCGAGGCCGGGTCGACGCCGCTCTCCGCCGCGATGCGCCGCACCGACGGCATCACCGCGACACCGTCGCCGGCCGGCCGCGGCTCGGCAGGCTTTGGCGCGGCCGCCTTGGGCGCGGCGGCTGGCGCTTTGGGTGCGGCGGCATCGGGATTGCGCGCGACGACGGCCGAAGCCGCGCCCGCTTTGCCTTCGGCAATGGCGCCCAGAATCGTTCCCACCTGCACGGTTTCGCCGGCGCGCGCGGCGATGGATTCGATGGCGCCCGAGGCCGGCGCCGGCACCTCGACGGTGACCTTGTCGGTCTCGAGCTCGAGCAGCGGCTCGTCGCGCGTCACCTGATCTCCCTCCTGCTTGAACCAGCGCGCCACGGTCGCCTCGCTGACGGACTCGCCCATGGCAGGGACTTTGATCTCGATGGTCATGCTGCCGTCACCGGAAACTGGTTTGCACGCGGAGCCGCGGAGTAACAACACCACAACAATTGTCATCACCCGGTCCGAAGCGACAGCGAAGGATCCGGGTGACCCAATTTTGCGATCTTTCAACAAACAAGAAGATGGGTCGCCCGGACAAGCCGGGCGATGACATTTTCCGGTGTAATTTGGCGGTCATAGCGTCAGGGCCTCGTCCAGGAAGGCGTGCAGTTCGCCTTGGTGCTGACTCATCAAGCCTGCCGCCGTCGAAGCATATTCGGGCCTGCCGACATAGCGCGGGCGCGCGCAGCCGCCCAGATGGGCGACGGTGTCTTCGATGCGCGGCGCGACGAAGCTCCAGGCGCCCTGGTTCTTCGGCTCCTCCTGGCACCAGATGAGATCGGCCTTCGGGAAGCGGTTGAGCTCCAGCGCCAGCACCTGATCGGGGAAGGGATAGAGCTGTTCCAGGCGCAGGATCTGGATGCGGCTCTCCTGGCGCTTCTCGCGCTCCTCCATCAGGTCGAAATAGACCTTGCCGCTGCACAGAATGACGCGGCGGATGGCGTCGTCGCCGGCGAGCTTCACCGTGGTGGCGCCGGGAACGCATTCGGCCTGGTCGCGAAAGACGCGATGGAACGACGATCCCGGCAGCATGTCGGAGAGGAACGAGACGCAGCGCTTGTGGCGCAGCAGCGATTTGGGCGTCATCACCACCAAGGGCTTGCGGAAAGGTCGGTGGATCTGACGCCTGAGCACATGGAAGTAGTTCGCCGGCGTGGTGGGCGCGCAGACCTGGATGTTGTCCTGCGCGCAGAGCTGGAGATAGCGCTCCAGCCGCGCCGAGGAATGCTCCGGGCCCTGGCCCTCGTAGCCGTGGGGAAGCAGCATCACCAGCCCGCACATGCGCAGCCATTTCATCTCGCCTGAGGCGATGAACTGATCGATGATCACCTGCGCGCCGTTGGCGAAGTCGCCGAACTGCGCTTCCCACAGCACCAGCGCGCGCGGCTCGGCGGTGGAATAGCCGTATTCGAAGCCGAGCACCGCTTCCTCGGAGAGCAGCGTGTCGATGACCTCGAACCCGGCCTGGCCCTCGCCCACATGGCAGAGCGGCACATAGCGCTCCTCGTTCTGCTGGTCGACCAGGATGGAATGGCGCTGAGAGAAGGTGCCGCGCGCGGAATCCTGTCCCGACAGCCTGACCGGCACGCCTTCGCGCAGCAAGGTGCCGAAGGCAAGCGCCTCGGCCGTGGCCCAGTCGAAATTCTCGCCGCTCTCGAACATGTGGCGCTTGGCGTCGAGTTGCCGCGCGATGGTGCGGTGGATGTTGAAGCCCTTGGGCACCGTGGTCAGCGCGCGGCCGACTTCCTGCAGCGTCTGCTGCGGCACCGCGGTCTCGCCGCGGCGGTCGCCGGCGGGCGCGATCGACATGCCCGTCCAGCGCCCATCGAGCCAGTCGGCGCGGTCGGGACGGTGCGATTTGGAGGCCTCGAATTCCGCGTCCAGCCGCGCATTGAACGCGGCCGCCATCGCGCCCACGTCGGCCTCGCTCAGCGTGCCCTCATCGACGAGCTTCCTCGAATAGAGCGACAGCGCCGTCGGATGATCCTTGATGGCGCGGTACATGAGCGGCTGGGTGAAGGCCGGCTCGTCGGTCTCGTTGTGGCCGAAGCGGCGGTAGCAGAACATGTCCACCACGACGTCCTTGTGGAACAACTGGCGGAATTCGGTGGCGATGCGCGCGACGTGCACCACCGCTTCGGGATCGTCGCCGTTCACATGGAAGATCGGCGCCTGCACCATCAGCGCGACGTCGGACGGATAGGGCGAAGACCGCGAATAGATCGGCGCGGTGGTGAAGCCGATCTGGTTGTTGACGATGAAATGGATCGTGCCGCCGGTGCGGAAGCCCTTGGTGCCCGACATGGCGAAGCACTCGGCGACGACGCCCTGGCCCGCGAACGCCGCGTCGCCATGGATGAGCAGCGGCAGCACGCGGGTGCGCTCGTTTTCGTCGTCCAGCTGCGCCTGCTTGGCGCGCGCTTTGCCGAGCACGACGGGATCGGCGGCTTCCAGATGCGACGGGTTCGGGGTCAGCGACATGTGCACGCGCACATTGTCGAACTCGCGGTCCGACGACGCGCCCAGATGGTACTTCACGTCGCCCGAGCCCTGGACCTCGCTCGGCTTGGCGCTGCCGCCCTGGAATTCGTGGAACAGCTGGCGGTAGGGCTTGGACATCACATTGGCGAGCACGTTGAGCCTGCCGCGATGGCTCATGCCCAGCACGATCTCTCTCACGCCGAGCTGGCCGCCGCGCTTGATGATCTGCTCCAGCGCCGGGATCATGGCCTCGCCGCCGTCCAGACCGAAGCGCTTGGTGCCGAGGAACCGAAGGCCGCAGAACTTCTCGAAGCCCTCGGCCTCGATCAGCTTGTTGAGGATGGCGCGCTTGCCCTCAGGCGTGAAGCGGATCTCCTTGTCGGGACCTTCGATGCGGCGCTGCAGCCAGTCCTTCTGCTCGGCGTCGTTGATGTGCATGAACTCGTAACCGATGCGCCCGCAATAGGTGCGCTTGAGGATTTCCACCATGCGGCGCGGCGTGGCGCTGTCCAGGCCGAGCACGCCGCTGACGAACACCGGCTTGTCCAGCTCCTCGCCGCGGAAGCCGTAGAAGGCGGGATCGAGTTGCGGGTGCGGGGTCTTCGGCGACAGATGCAGAGGATCGAGATCGGCTTCGAGATGGCCGATGACGCGATAGGCGCGCACCATCTGGATGGCGCGGATGGAATCCTGCGCCGCGCTGCGCAGGTCGCGCTCGCTCGCGCCCGGCTTGGTCGGCCACTGGCCGCTGAGCGCGGCGGTGAGCTCGTCGGTCGGCGCCTCGAAGCGCCGCCGCGGCGCCCAGGCGGGACCTGAGGGCGCGGCCCCGTCGCCCAGTCCTGCGAAATACGCGCTCCAGGACGCATCGACCGCGTCCGGGTTCTCGCGCCACTGGCGGTACAGAGCCTCGATGAAGGCGGCGTTGGTGCCGAAGAGGAACGCGGTCGCCTCCAGCACGTCGTTGGAGCTGCGGGAGAGACGGTCGGTCGGGGACTGGCTGGTCATGCGCAAGGGGCCGGGAAAGGAACGCGGTGGTACTCGGGAATTGTCGCCAATTCAACGTGTTCTGCGGTTAATATGGGATCAATGGGGCAGATTTGCGAAGGAAGGCGGCTGACCGCGCTGGACACGCTGCGCGGGGTGGCGGCGCTCGCCATCGTCGTTTGGCATTGGCAGCATTTCTACGCCATCAGCGGCGTGTGGCAGGAAGGTTGGGACCGCACCGCCCAGCCCTTCTATGCCGCGCTGAAGCCGCTTTACGAAGCCGGCTGGGTGGCGGTGGACCTGTTCTTCCCGCTCTCGGGCTTCATCTTCTTCTGGCTCTATGGTTCGGCGATCCGCGAGCGGCGCATGGGCGGCGGGCGTTTCGCGTGGCTGCGCTTCTCCAGGCTCTATCCGCTCCACCTGCTGACCCTGCTCGCGGTGGGGGCAATGCAGGCGGCGTTCCATGGCGCGACGGGAAATTACTTCATCTACGACACCAACGACGCGCAGCATTTCGCCTCCAGCCTCGTCATGGCGCAGCAATGGCTGCCGCCCACTATCGAGCAGTCGTTCAACGGACCGGCCTGGTCGGTGTCGGTGGAGGTGCTGCTCTACGGCGTGTTCTTCTGCTTCTGCCGGCTCGGATTGAAGGACGCGCGCGTCGCACTCGCCATCGCGGTGGCGAGCATCCCGCTTCTGTGGTGGAACGAGTTCATCGCCCGCGGGCTGATGGGGTTCTTCCTGGGCGGCGCGATGCAGGCCCTGTGGGCGAGGATCGTGCCGCGTCCCGATGCGCGCCGCATCGCGAAATGGGTGGCGGCGGCGGCAGCGGCGCTCTGGGCGGTGGCGCTGGTCGACGGGTATTTCGCGACGCTGCACGACGCCTGCTATTGGCTTGCCGGACACATTTCGCCCGACGTCGGCCGGCTCTATATCGGCACGAGCGAGAACCTGTTCCTGCTGCTCTTCATCTTCACGCTCAGCCCGCTCACGATCCTTGCTCTGGCGCTCTGCGAAGCCGCGTTCGGGTGGTCGTTCAACCGCCTCGCGGTGCTGGGCGACATCTCCTATTCGACCTATCTGTGGCACTTCCCGATGCAGCTCGCGCTCGCGCTCCTGGCATTGCATTTCGGCTGGACACCGGCCTTGTTCCAGAACGGCGCCGCGCTGGTGCTGTTCTATGCCGCCGTGATTGGCATCGGGCTCCTCTCTTTCCAAAAATTCGAACGCCCGATGCAGCGCTGGCTGCGCGCCCGCTTCGCCGGAGTCGGAAGTCCAGCGAAGATATGAGCCGTCGGCGGCGATTCCTTTTCCCGCGCGTGTGTGCTAAGGTCCCGGCATGAAGCATGATCGGATTGCGATGGACCCGGAAATCATGGGCGGCAAGCCTGTGATCAGGGGGACGCGCATCCCGGTCGACATGGTGCTGCGCAAGCTGGGAGCCGGCTTATCCGAGGCCGACATCCTTGAGGATCATCCGCATCTGACCCGTGAGGACATCCATGCGGCGCAGGCGTTCGCTGCGGATTTCATCGCGCATGAAGAACTGATCTTCGGCTGACCGTGCGCTGGCTCGCGGACGAATGCGTCGCCCCCTTTATTGTGAACGCGCTCCGCGGTGCGGGCCATGATGTGGTTTCAATTCTGGAGACGGGCCGTGCCGCGAGCGACCGGTTCATCATGGCGATGGCTTTGCAAGAGCGTCGAGTCCTGCTGACCGAAGACAATGACTTCGGCGACTTGGTCTTTCGCGGCCATCTCGATGCTTTACCGGGGGTCGTTCTCCTGCGGCTGTTGGACGCAAAGTCGGCCGAACGCTGGCGCAGGCTGAGCGAGTTCCTCGCATCCAACCCAGGCCGAATCGAGGGGCACTTCGTCGTCATCGACATGAACAAGACCCGCCTCACGCCATTGCCGAGAGGGTGACAACGGCGCCCGCCCCTGCTACTCCCCGCCGCCCATGGAACGCACGCCCGCACAGCAAGCCGCGCACTCGAATTCGCCCGCCGCGCAGGCGCGGCGGAGGCGGACCTTCGCGATCATCTCGCATCCGGACGCCGGCAAGACGACCTTGACCGAACAGCTCCTGCTGCTCGGCGGGGCGATCCACGCCGCCGGCCAGGTCAAGGCGCGCGGCGAGGCCAGGCGGGCGCGCTCGGACTGGATGAAGATCGAGCAGGAGCGCGGCATCTCGGTCACCTCGGCGGTGATGACGTTCGAGTACGGCGACGCGGTGTTCAACCTGCTCGACACGCCGGGGCACGAGGATTTCTCCGAAGACACCTACCGCACGCTCACTGCCGCGGACAGCGCGGTGATGGTGATCGATGCCGCCAAAGGCATCGAGAGCCAGACCCTCAAGCTGTTCGAGGTCTGCCGGCTGCGCGACATCCCGATCATGACCTTCATCAACAAGATGGACCGCGAGGCGCGCGACGCCTTCGAGCTGTTGGACGAGATCTCCGACAAGCTGCAGCTCGACGTCGCGCCGATGACGTGGCCGGCGGGCATGGGGCTCAATTTCCGCGGCTGTTACGATCTTTATACGGACGACTTCGCGCCTTTCGGAGGCGACGGCCGCATCGGCGGCAATGCGCTCGCGGCATTTCTGCCCGAAGAGGCGAGACGCGCGCTCGAGGAGGAAGTGGAGCTGGCACGCGGCGGGCTGGCGCGCTTCGATGCGGCCACCTATCGCGAAGGCCATCTGACGCCGGTCTATTTCGGCTCGGCCCTTAAGCGCTTCGGCGTGCGCGAATTGCTCGACGCCTTGGCGCGCGAGGCGCCGGCGCCGCGCGTGCAGCAGGCCAGGGGCGGCGCGGTGCATCCCTCGGACGCGGAAGTCTCGGGCTTCGTCTTCAAGGTCCAGGCCAACATGGACCCGAACCACCGCGACCGCGTCGCTTTTCTCAGGCTATGTTCGGGGCGTTTCCGGCGTGGCATGAAGCTCAGGCAGTCGGGCACGGGCAAGTCCATCGGCGTGCACAATCCCATCCTGTTCTTCGCCGTCGAGCGCGAGACCGTGGACGAGGCCTTTCCCGGCGACATCATCGGCATCCCCAATCACGGCACCTTGCGCGTGGGAGACACCTTGTCGGAGAGCGGCGACATCGTCTTCACCGGCATTCCCAACTTCGCGCCGGAAATCCTGCGCCGCGTGCGCCTCGCCGATCCGATGAAGCAGAAGCATCTTTCGCGCGCCTTGACCTCGCTGGCGGAAGAGGGCGTGACGCAGGTGTTCAAGCCGATGCTCGGCGCGCAATGGGTGGTGGGCGTGGTCGGCGCGCTTCAGCTCGACGTGCTGAAGTCGCGGCTCAACGCAGAATACGGCCTCGACGCCGATCTCGAAGCCTCGCCCTTCGACACTGCGCGCTGGATCGCGGGCAGCGATGGCGACGTCGAGAGCTTCATCGCCGCCAATCGCGGCCAGATGGCGCAGGACCGCGACGGCGCCCCGGTGTTCCTCGCCAAGAGCCAGTGGGAGCTCGGCTACATCGCGGGCAAATTCCCCAAGATCGCCTTCGCCCGCACTCGCGAGCGCAGCGAAGTGCACGCGGAATAACCGCCTATTGGTTGGCGCGCCAGAAGCGCATCAACCCCGCCGCACCCCTCTCGGGAATTTCGTCGTAAACGCCCAAGCTTGCGGCATCGGCGCCGGTAAGCAGTGCGAGCGCCGAGTAGGCGGCGCGGTCGAGGCCGGCGCCTTTGGCGGCAATGGCGAGCGCGTGGCGGTCGGCGAGGATGCGCGCGGCGAGATCGCCCGGCAGCGACAGCGCCGAGGCGAACAGCGGCACGAACGCACCGTTCATGGTCTTGCGGGCCGCAGTCACCAAGCCGCAAGCATCGACGCGGCACGCCGGTTCGTCGCCGTCGAGCGCCGCGTTGCGTTCGAGGATTCGCATGCGCGCCTCGGCTTCGGCATCCAGGAAGAAGGTGTTGCACAGCGAAAGCGGCAGCTCCGGCCGGCCGGCGATCCGCGTGAGCAACCTGGCCCGCGCCGGCGCATCCGCCTCGCGCGCGGTCTTCTCCAGAAGCGCTTCGAACGGTCCGCGCATCGCCTGGGCGTAATCGATCGGCCAGTCGAGCAGCAGATCGGCCAGCTCGTCCAGCAGCGTCGCGGCCGCCCCTGGCCCCCGTGAAGCAAGATCGAGCAGCCGGTTGAGGCGTTCGCGCGAGGACGCAGTATCCATTGCCGGGATCGTATCCACGGCCCGTTAAGGTTTGTTTGAGGCAGGCTAATTCCCGACCACCGCCCAGTTGTCGGGGTAGAAGCCGTTGAAGGCGGTGCGGATCGCGACCGAATAGGCGCCCATGTCCTCGAAGACGATGAAATCGCCGGCCTGGATGTTCTCCGGCAGGGTCAGCGGATAGGGCAGCACGTCCAAGGTGTCGCAGGTCGGCCCGAAGACGCGGAACGGCTTCTCCTTGCCGTCCAATGTCAGCACGCGGTTCCTGGCATCGAGCGAATGGACGCGGTGGCGGTAATGCGCGGTCCAGCCGGGCAAGGTCAGTTCGTCGAAACTGCCATAGACGCCGTCATTGAGGAACAGATTGTCGCCCTTGCGTAGGATGACCTGGGTGACGAGCGAAACGCCTTCGGCGATCAGCGCGCGCCCGGGCTCGCACAGCACCGGCGGATGGCTGGGACCGAAGGTGGCGAGCGCCTCCTTGATGGTGTCGAAATACCAGTGATAGGGCGGCACGTCGTTGCCGGGATAGGGGCCGGGAAAGCCGCCCCCCAGATCCATGGCCGCGATCTCGACCCCGGCCATCTGCGTCGTGCGCCGCGCCATCTCGACGGCTTGCGCGTAGGAGAACGGCGACAGGCACTGCGAGCCGACATGGAAGGTCAGCGCAGGCGCTGCGCCGGATTCGGCGACGCGCTTCAACAGGCGGGCGCCTTCCTCCTGCGTCGCGCCGAACTTGCTCGAAAGCTCGATCAGCGCGCCGCCCAACGGCGTTGCGATGCGCACGAAGATGCGCAGCTTCTTCGGCGACTTGACCTCCGACAGCAGCTTGTCCAGCTCGAAGTCGCAATCGACGACATAGTCGGTGACGCCGAAGCGTTCGAACGCCGCCTTGGCGACGCCCACCGAGCGCACCGGCGCCATGAAGTGGCAATGCGCCTCGGCGAAGCGGCCGCGGATCAGCTCGATCTCCGGCAGGGAGGCGGTGTCGAAATGGCGGATGCCGGCCGCCCAGACCTGATCGAGTACCAGCGGCGCGGGATTGGCCTTCACCGCATAGAGCGTGTCGCCGGGAAAATTGTCGAGAAAACGTTTGGCCGCCGCCTGGAATCTCCCGGGATGCAGCACATAGACGGGCTCGACCGGCTTGAGCCGCTCGATGATGCTCTCGATGCTCGCAAAGCGCGGCAGAAGCGGCTCGACGCGCGTATTGGCGCTCATTGCTCGTCATCCGGTGATGGCGGCGCTTCTTTGGGCCACGCCTGCGGACGGGTCAAGCGATCGAGATATGTCAGCCTTGGGAATCTGCCGTTCCCAGGGACGGCAATGGCCGGCCGCGAGCGCCGTGCGGTCCTTAAGGCCGCACGCAGGACCAGTCGTCGTCGGTTTCCTCGATGACGATGGTGACGTAGCAATAGCCGAGCTTGTAGTGGAAGCAGCGGCTCTTGACGCGCCCCTTCAGCGGCACGTGGCGGATGTCGTCCTCGCCCGGGAAATCGACGAAGTCCCCGACGCCCGGAATGAGCGCGAACTGGGTCTCGTCGACCTCCACGTCGACCGGGCGGTGCATGGTGGTGTTGTCGACCAGGGTGGTCGCGCCCTTGGGCAGCAGGCGATAGTCGATGCCGTATTTCATGGCATTCCTCTTCGAAGAAGCTGCCCCATCGTCGCCGTGGCGCGCCTCAAGTCAACCGGGAAAAGCGCGTCTTAAGGATGTGGCGCCGGCTGGCTGCCCGGCGCGGCAGGCGGCGGGACGATCGCCCGCCGGGGGCCGTCGAAGATGGCGCGCTGCTCCGCCGTCAGCGACTCATAGAGCGCGCGCACCGCGGGCAGTTCGGCGCGCAAGGCATTCGTTGTCGCCTCCGCCATCTGGGCCTCGTTCTCCATGCGCTGGGGCGCCGGCGTGTCCAGGCCCATGGGCAGCGGCGGACAGGGCAGGCGGTGCAGTTCGTCCAGATGCGCCTTGCGCCAGGCGTCGAACAGCGGCTTCTGCGCCGCGGTGAGCTGCAGCCCGCTGCCCAGCCTGCCGACCGACGCCACTTCCATCTCGAAGTGCGCGTGGCACATGCGCTGCAGGTCCTGGCTAGTCGCAGGCGGCGTCACCTTCATGATGGTGCCCGGCGCCGGATCGGCGAGCGCGGGAACGAGGCAGACGAAGAACAAAGCGGCGGCAAGGCGTGAGCGCATGACGGAGCATCCGGTTGGGGTCAGGCACCATAATGCGGAAGGTGAGCCTCGTCTCCGTTTTATTTATACCGCTTGCCCCCCTCTATCTCGCAAATGTCAGGCCCGCCTTCGCGGGCCCTGGCACCGCCGGAAAAAACCCTCTCCCGCACGGCGTGCGGGAGAGGGCCGATCAGGTCGATCGATCAGGGTGTCCATTCGTAGACTACGCCCGCCTGGTTGGTGGCGTCGCCACCGGAAGGGTTGGTTCCGAAGATGTTTCCGGAACCATCCATGGCCAGCCCCGAGCCGTTGGCGGTCAGCGCGCCATCCGTGCAGTTCGTTCCGCCTGTTTGGCAGAAGCTGTACAGCACCGATTCGCTGCCGCCGCTGGTCAGCTTGTAGATCGCGCCATTATACGGCGACGAGCCGCCGGTGCCGCCGAGCAGCGTGGTACCGTAGATGTTGCCCGAGCCGTCGCGCAGGATGGTTTCGCCGATGGTCGGAAACTCGCCGTCCTGGCAGCCCGAGTTGGGGCAGAAATTGTAGAGCACCGTGTTGCACCAGAAACCCGAGGTGCCGTTCTCCGAGCAATTGCCGTTGTTGAGCTTGAAGACGACGCCTTCGCCGGTCGTGCCTTGGCCGTTGCCGCCGAAGCGTGTCTCGCCGTAGATGTTGCCGCTGCCGTCGAGCACGATGCCGGCGGGATCCTCGCCATCGGGGCACTTGGTGACGTTCGTGTAGCAGAAATTGTAGAGCACGGTTTCGGTCCAGGCGTTGTTCCAGAGGTCGGCGCCGGGAACGAGTTCGAAGGCGATGCCCTTGTTGTCCTCGCCGCCGAGCTTGGTCGTGCCCCAGAGATTGTTCGAGCTGTCCATCCACATCGTCGAATTGGGGAAGCGGCCGTCGGAGGATTGTCCCGCGAAGGAGTGAATCACTTTTTCCGACCATGTACCGCCGGAGAGCTGCAGCGCGAACACCGCGCCGTTGTCGGTGCTGCCGCCGCCGGCGGTGGTCCCGAACAGCAGCGACGTGCCGTCATAGTTCGAGCCGCCGCTCTGGCCCGCATAGGTGAGCCCGGCTTGTGGCTTGTTGCCGTCGGTGCAGATGCTGCCGGAGGTGGTGGCGCAGAAGCTGTAGAGCGTCTGGAACGTCCAGGTGCCATTGCCGTTCTTGACCAGCTCCCACACGGCGCCGCCGCTATTGGCGCCGCCGAATTGCGCGGTGCCGTAGAGATTGCCGTTGCTGTCCCTGATGAGATTGCCCATCGGCGTATTGGGGCAGCTGCCCGTGACGCAGAAGTCGTAGAGATCGGTGTAGGTGCTGTTGTTGGTGTCGTAGCGATAGATCACGCCGCCGCCATGGGCGCCGCCGCCGGTGGTCGTGCCGTAGTACTTGGCCGCGTTTTTCAACAGCGGCGAGCCCGGGCTCGATCCGTCGGGACACCCGGACGACGTGCAGAAGGTGTGAAGAACGGTATGCGTCGATGCGCCGGCCGGGGACAGGGCTGCGCCGAAAGCCAATGCCGCCGCTGCGAGCGCCCATGCGCCCGAAATTCTACTATGCAAATTCATCATTGCTCTCCTTGGTCAGCCCCTGCGGAGAGCGGTAACGGCTCCATTACCTTAGACTGAATAAAAATCAGTTCAAGCATAAGGCGGATATTGTGAACAAGGTTGCCGCTTGCTGGCGGGCAGGTGTCTTTGTGCTCGACTCGAAAACCGGTGTCATGGCCCGCGAATGCGGGCCACCCAGGTGACAACACTCAACCGACGATCGTTTCGAAGAGTTCGTCCCAAAACAGATTGCGCTGTTGGATGAGATTGATCTTCCATTCGCGCTTATACTTCTTCAACCGCGATTCGCGCGCAATTGCTGTGTGTATGTCTTCAAAGGCCTCGTAGTAGACCAACCTCTTGATCCCGTATTTCTTGGTGAGCCCTGGAATCAAACCTTGGCGGTGCTGAGAAATCCGCCCGGCGAGATTGCCGGTGACGCCGACATAGAGGGTGCCATTGCGCTTGCTTGCGAGGATGTAGACCCAATAGGTTTTCGGCATCGGTTCTGCGTCACCTGGGTGGCCCGCAGTCGCGGGCCATGACATGAGATTGGAATATAAGCGTCTTTTGTTGGTCCAGAAAGGTTTTTTGACATTCCAAATGTCTTCGCTCCTAACCCTCACCTCAATCTCCAAGCGCTTCGACAATGGGCTCGAGGCGATCCGGCGGCTCGATCTCGCGGTCGCGGCTGGCGAATTCGTCTCGCTGGTGGGTCCCTCGGGGTGCGGCAAGTCGACGGCGCTGCGTCTCGTCGCGGGCCTGACCGCGCCCAGCGCCGGCACGCTCTCGTTTGCGCCCGCGCGGCCCGAGATCGCCTTCGTCTTCCAGGAGCCGGCGCTGATGCCATGGACCGGCGCGCTCGCCAACGCACGCCTGCCGCTCGATCTGAAGCGCGTGGCGCGCGGCGAGGCCGAGGCGCGCGCCGAGCGCGCGCTCGCGCGCGTCGGCCTCAAGGGCTTCGAGAAGGCTTATCCGCGCGAGCTGTCCGGCGGCATGAAGATGCGCGTCTCGATCGCGCGCGCGCTCGCGGCCGAGCCGAAGCTGCTCTTGATGGACGAGCCGTTCGCGGCGCTCGACGAATTCGCGCGCCAGGCGCTGAACGACGATCTGATCGCGCTGGCCCGCGAGGACGCGATCACCGTGCTGTTCGTCACCCACAGCGTCTTCGAGAGCGCCTATCTGTCGAGCCGCGTGCTGGTCATGACGCCGCGGCCCGGCGCGGTCGCAGCCGAGATCGCGCTTCGGCCGCCCGCCATCCGCGACGCGGCCTGGCGGATGAGCGAGGATTTTCTCGCCGGCGCACGTCGCATCTCGGCCGCTTTGAAGCTCGCGATGGAGTCCACGGCATGAGAAACGCGCTGAACATCGCGGTCCCGCTCGCGCTCGGCATCGCCGTGCTGGCGCTGTGGCAATGGGCGACGGTCCATTTCCGGATATCGCCGTTCGTGCTGCCGCCGCCGAGCGCGATCGGGACGGCGCTGGCGGAGAATTTCTCCTCTCTCGCCGAATCGCTCGGCGTGACCTTGGCCGTGACCTGGATCGCCTATCTCCTCGCGCTTGCGGGCGGCCTCGCGCTCGCCATCGTCTTCTCGCAGAGCCGCGTCGCGGAGCGCGCGCTCTATCCCTATGCGGTCATCCTCCAGGTGACGCCGGTGCTCGCGATCGCCCCGCTGATCCTGATCTGGACCGGCTACGACCATGTCGAGCGCGCGGCGGTGATCATCGCCATGGTCGTGGCGTTCTTCCCGATCCTGTCGAATGCGACCTTGGGACTGCGCTCGGTCGACCCGGCATTGTCGGACCTGTTCGCGCTCTACGGCGCTTCGCGCCTGCAGCGTTTGTGGCGGCTGCAATTGCCCTCGGCGCTGCCCTACATCCTCGCCGGCATGAAGATCTCCGGCGGACTGGCGCTGATCGGCGCGGTGGTGGCGGAGTTCGTCGCCGGTTCAGGCAGCGCCACCGGGCTTGCGTGGCGCATCACCGAGGCCGGCAACCGGCTCGAGATCGCCAAGATGTTCGCCGCGCTGGCGCTGCTCTCCCTGGCAGGCATCGCCAATTTCTACGCGCTCGGCTTTCTGCAATGGCTGGTGCTGCACCGCTGGCACGAAAGCGCGCTGCGGCAGGACGATTGACGACGCCAACTGCTCCGGACCGGCATGATCCGGACTCGAGTCAGATCAGCTCGCGTCCCACCGGCGGCCCTTGGGTCCATTGCCGCTCTTCCACGATGGCCGGCGCGGTTTCGTCCATCAGCGCCATGGCGACGAGGCCGATGAGTGTGGCCGCGAGCAGGTAATAGGCCGGCATCATGATGTCGCCGGTCGCGCCGATCAGCCAGGTGACGGCGAACTGCGCCGTGCCGCCGAACAGCGAGATCGCGGTGGCGTAGATGGTGGCGAGCGAGGCCGAGCGCACCTCTTTGGGCAGCGCCTCGCTCAGCGCGACGAAACCCGTCACCGCCATCTGGCCGAGCGCGCCCAGCACGAAGGCCGCGCCGAGCAGGGTCAGCGCGCTGCGCTCGCGCACGATCAGCCAGAAGGCGGGCAGGATCGCCAGCGCGAACAGCGCGCGCGGGATCACCATCAGCTTCTTGCGCCCGAAGCGGTCGGAGAGATGGCCGGCGAGCGTGCTGAAGATCATGTTGGCGATGCCGAACACCAGTGTCGCCGCGAACGAGACATTCGCCTTCATGCCGAGGAAGCGCTGCGCGTACGTGGTCAGATAGGCGATGATGTAGAAGCCTACCGTGGTGCTGCCCAGCATCAGGAAGCCCAGCGCGACGGTACGCCAGTGCCGCGGCGCCAGCAGCAGCGGGCCCTGCCGCGTGCCGGCTTCGTGCGTCTCCGGCAGCGAGCGCCGCATCAGTGCCGCGAATGGCAGGATCACCGCCCCGATGGCGAAGGCGATGCGCCAGCCGTAATCCTCGAGCCCCTTGGCGTCGAAGATCTGCGACAGGGTGTAGCCCGCCACGCCGGCGAGCAGCGTCGCGCCGCCCTGGCTCGAATATTGGAGCGCGGTGTAGAGCCCGCGCCGCCGCGCCGGCGCCACTTCGAGGAGAAAGGCGGTGGTCGGCCCCACGTCGCCGCCGACCGCGATGCCCTGCACGAAGCGGATGGCGACCACGGCGATGGGGGCTGCGATCCCGATTGCGGAAAAAGGGGGCAGAAAGACGAAGGCGAGGATGGCGACCCCCATCAGCGCGAAGCTGAGCAGCATCGCGGGGCGCCGGCCGCGGCGGTCGCCATAGGCCCCGATCAGGATGCCGCCCACCGGCCGTCCGAGAAAGCCGATGCCGAACGCGGCCAGCGAGGCCAGCAGGCTGACGATGGGCGACTTCGAGGGAAAGAAGGCCGCGCCGATCTGCGAGGCGAAATAGGAGTAACAAGTGAAATCGTAGAATTCGAGCGCGTTGCCGGTGATCACCGCGAAGACGTGGCGCGCCGGCGGATGTCTCTGTGTCGTCGCGTCCATCCCTGTGCCGAGCCCCTCGATTCTCGAGCCGAGCCTAGGGCGGAAACCGCCGCAACAGAAACCGGCCAATACCCCTGGCCCGCCGCGCACCCTTCTGGCAGCCTCGCGCGCATGGCAAGGACGGTCGCGCTTTATGCCCTGGCGCTGGCGCTCGCAGCCGCCGCGCTGCAGTGGCTCGAATATCGCTATGCCATGCGGGCGTTCTCGACCGAGGTCTATATCGTGCTGCTGGCACTGGGCTTCACGGCGCTGGGGCTGTGGGCGGGTGCGAGACTGACGCAGGGCCGCGCGCCCAAGCCTGCCCCCTTTGCACGCAATGAGGCGGCGGTGCGCTCACTGGGGCTGACGCCGCGCGAATGCGAAATCCTGGAGATGCTCGCCTCCGACAGTTCCAACAAGGAGATCGCGCGGCGGCTCGGCATCTCCCCCAACACGGTGAAGACGCATATCGCCCGGGTCTACGAAAAGCTCGAGGTGCAGAAGCGTATTCCGGCGATCGAGAAGGCGCGTTTCCTGGCGCTCATCCCGCCGGCCGTGCGGTTGTAGCGAGCAACTGATCCTCCCCCGCTTGCGGGGGAGGGTCCGTAGCGACAGCATACGGACCGAAGCGCCGGAGGGGGCGGATGCATGCAGGCCCCCTCCCGGCTTCGCTCCGCTGCGCCGCGGCGAGTGACACTCCCTTGGCACGCCGGAGCTTCAGCGGAGGCGGCCGCCTCGCTGTCGCTCGGCACCTCCCCCGTGAACGGGGGAGGATATTTCAGTCGAATTTGCAGCAGTATGGGCGGCACGCGTCGGCATCTTCCCCCCAAATCACCCTTCCGGGTGATGGTGCCGAGGGCGATTTTGCGCTCCTCTGCGCGGACCGAAACGGAGGGGACCGATGTCTCAACTGCGCTACATACTCGTCTATGGCTTGCTGTCGGGCCTGATCATCATCGCCGCCATCATGGCGACGCTGCTCTTCCCGCCAAAGCCGAGCCACTCGCTGTGGCTCGGCTACCTGATCATGCTGGTGGCGCTCAGCCTGATCTTCGTCGGCGTCAAGCGCTACCGCGACAAGGAGATGGGCGGGGCGATGCGCTTCCTGCCGGCGCTCGGCATGGGTCTCGCCATCGCCGTGGTGGCGGGGATCGCCTATGTCGCGGTGTGGGAGGTCTATCTCGCCGCCACCCATTACCGCTTCATGGACGACTACACCGCCGGTTTGCTCGCCACCTACAAGGCGCAGGGTTTGAGCGGCGCCGCGCTGGCGGAGAAGATTGCCTCGCTCGACAACATGCGCGCGGCCTACCGCAATCCGCTCACCCGCATGGGGATGACCTTCATCGAGATCTTTCCCGTCGGCGTGCTGGTGGCGCTGATCTCCGCCGCGCTGCTGCGCAATCCGCGCTTTCTTGCGGTGCAGCGGGGGTAGCCGCTACCCCGAGACGAAGATGTCGACGCGGTCGGGCGCGCCTTCGCTGGCGCCGCCCAGGGCATGCACGACGATCTTCTCCGCGGGAATGCCGTCGTCGATCAGCAGTTGGCGCACGATCAGCGCGCGCTTGAGCGAAAGCCTTCGCGCATCCGAGGATTTGTCGTTCGCCTTGCCGCCGAAGGCGTTGATCTCGATTTGCGCATTGCCGCTCCACAAGGCCGCGGTGAGGCTCGCGATCATGCCGCGCACGCTGTCGAGCGCGCTGGGCGGCGGCTCTTCCGCGCCGGCCGCGAACAGGATCGAGTTGCGCTTGGCGGGATCGGCCGCGTTCGGCTCGACGCGCGCGGTGCGCGTCTGAGTCTGCGGCGGGGGCGGAGCTGTCGCGGGAGCTTCGCTGTCGGAGAAGTCGCGGGTCGCGACGCTGAAATCGTCCGAGTCGGATTTAGGCGGCGGCGGCTTGGGAGCGGCGGATGCGGTTTTCGCCGGCGGCTTGGCGGCAGGCTTGGGGGCGGCCTGCGCCGTCGCTGCGGGTCGCTGCGGCGCGGGGCGGGCAGGGGCTTTGGGCGGCAGGGCGGTCACCAGCTTGGTCGCGCTCTCGTCCGGCAGCGCGCTCAAGGGGACGGAAGGCGTCTCCGCCGCGGCCTGCTTTTTCGGCGCCGGTGCCGGCGCCGGCGCCGCTGCGGCAGCGGCCACCGTGGGCGCGGGTTTGGCCTTGGCCTGCGCGACGCGATGACGCGGGTGCTTGCGCGGCATGTGCAGCACGATCGGCGCGTTGGGATCGGCCTCGCCGGGCTGCAGCAGCGGATGCTCAACGCGGCCGAACTTGCCGCCGGGGTAGAGCAGGACGCGGCCGGCGGCGTTCGGGTTCACCGTCACCTCGTCCGCGGATTGGGCAAAGGCGCAGGGCGCGCCGGCCAGGGCCGCGCAGAGGGCGAGCGCGAATCGATGCGGAGGTGTTTTCATGGGCGGCGCGACGATAGCCATCGCGGGCGCCCCGCTCAAGATTGCGCGCGCCCGCCGGGAATCCGATGATAGCGGCCGAACCGCCGCAATTCCCATGAAAGGATCGCCATGAAGACGAAAGCCGCCGTGGCGTACAGGGCGGGGGCGCCGCTGGTCGTCGAAAGCGTGGACATCGAGGGCCCCCGCGCCGGCGAAGTCCTCGTCGAGATCAAGGCGAGCGGGGTCTGCCATACCGACGAGTTCACCCGCTCCGGCGCCGATCCCGAAGGCCTGTTCCCGGCGATCTTCGGCCATGAGGGCGCGGGCGTGGTGGTCGATGTGGGCGCCGGCGTGACGAGCTTGAAGAAGGGCGATCACGTCATTCCTCTGTACACGCCCGAATGCCGGCAGTGCAAAGCCTGCACCTCGCGCAAGACCAATCTCTGCACCGCGATCCGCGCCACGCAGGGCAAGGGCGTGATGCCCGACGGCACGTCGCGGTTCTCGCTCGGCGGGGAGATGGTCCATCACTATATGGGCTGCTCGACGTTTTCGAACTTCACGGTGCTGCCCGAGATCGCGCTGGCGAAGATCCGCGCGGACGCGCCGTTCGACAAGGTCTGCTACATCGGCTGCGGCGTCACCACCGGCATCGGCGCGGTGATCAACACCGCCAAGGTCGAGCCCGGCGCCAATGTGGTGGTGTTCGGGCTGGGCGGCATCGGCCTCAACGTCGTGCAGGGCGCAGCGCTAGCCGGCGCCGACAAGATCGTCGGCGTCGATCTCAATCCCAAGCGCGAGGCCCTGGCGCGAAAATTCGGCATGACGCATTTCGTCAATCCCAAGGACGTCGGCGGCGACCTTGTCGCCTATCTCGTCGAGCTGACCGGCGGCGGCGCGGATTACAGCTTCGAATGCATCGGCAATGTCGAGGTGATGCGCCAGGCACTGGAATGCTGCCATCGCGGCTGGGGCGTGAGCGTGATCATCGGCGTCGCAGGCGCCGGCCAGGAGATCAAGACGCGCCCCTTCCAGCTCGTCACCGGACGGGTGTGGAAGGGCACCGCGTTCGGCGGCGCCCGCGGCCGCACCGATGTGCCGAAGATCGTCGACTGGTACATGGAGGGCAAGATCAACATCGACGACCTCATCACCCATGTGATGCCCATCGAGAAGATCAACGACGCCTTCGACCTGATGCACAAAGGCGAAAGCATTCGCAGCGTGGTGACGTTTTGATGTGGGACGCAGCGGCCCCGGTTCTTCTATCGTGCGCGATCGTTCTGGCGCTGTTTTTCGCGCGGTTTCTCTGGACAATCAGAGGCGTTCCGAGCGATCGCGAGAAGGACGCTGGGACCTATGGCGATCACTTCGTTTCCGTCGAGGACGACGGCTCTGTTCGAGAATTGACACAGGAAGAAAAAGATTACCTCAACACGCATTTTCTTCCTGGCGACGGCAACCGCCCTTATATCAAGGACCGGTACAATCAACGCACTCCCGACGGCAAAATTGGCGGATTCTTCCTACGCCGCAGGGTGCCCCGCCGCGTGGCGATACTGGAGGCCTAGATCGATTTGCCATATTCCCATATCCCTGGTATGGCTTCCCATATGAAGACGACCCTCAATATCGACGACACGGTGATGGCGCAGCTCAAGCGCGAAGCCGTGCGGCAGGGACGCACCATGTCCGATCTCGTCGAGACGGCGCTGCGCAACCTGTTCCGTGCGCAAAAGGCCAAGGTGGACCTGCCGCCGCTGCCCGTTTTCCATGGCGGCGAGTTGCTCGTCGATGTCGACAACCGTGATGCTCTCTATCGCGCCATGGAAGAAGACTAGGTGCTGGTCGTCGACACCAATTTGCTGGTGCACGCCGCCAACGCCACCTCTCCGGTCCATCAACAGGCGCGCGCGTGGCTCGAACTCAAGCGCTTCCAGCCGGATTCTTGGTACGCGACATGGCCGATCCTCTTCGAGTTCATGCGCGTCGTCACGCATCCGCGGGTGATACGGCCGCCGTGGACCATCGAAAGGGCCTGGGCTTTCGTCTCCGCGCTATTGGCCTCGCCGGGCCTAGGCCTGCTGGTCCCGACGGAGCGCCATGCTCAGGTGGCTGCGCAGGTGTTCAAGGAACTGCCTTCGCTGGCAGGGAACATTCTTCACGACGCGCACACTGCGATCCTGATGCGCGAGCACGGCATCCGCCGTATCTGCACGCGCGATACCGATTTCCACCGGTTTGCGTTCTTGGAAGTCGTGGACCCGCTGTAGCGCTCAGGATTTCCCTGCCGCCCTCAGCACCTTCAACAGCACCGGATGCAGCGCGTCGTTCGCGGCGAGGATGGAACCCTGGTCGAGCATGTCGGGCCCGCCGTTCAGATCGCTGACGACGCCCTGCGCCTCCTTGACCAGCAGCTGGCCCGCGGCGATGTCCCAGGGCGCCAGATCGCGCTCCCAGAACGCGTCGAAGCGGCCCGACGCGACATAGGCAAGATCGAGCGAAGCGGCGCCGAAGCGGCGGATGCCGCTGACCTGGCCCATCACCCGATCGAGCTCGGCCTGGAAGCGCGCCGCGTCGCCATGGCCGTGGAAGGGAATGCCGGTCGCGACCAGCGCGTGGCTCAAGGTCTTGCGCGCCGCGACACGGATGCGCTTGGAATTGAGCAGCGCGCCATGGCCCTTCTCCGCGGTGAACATCTCGTCGGTCGCCGGATTGTAGACCAGCGCGGAAACGATCTGGCCCTCGCGCTCGAGCGCGATGGAGATCGCGAAATGCGCGATGCCGTGCATGAAATTGGTGGTGCCGTCGATCGGATCGACGATGAAGCGGTGGGTCCTGTCCTTGCCCTCGATCGCGCCGCTTTCCTCGGCGAGGAAGCCATAGCCCGGCCGCGCGCGCGAAAGCTCGTCGATCAGGATCTTTTCGGTGCGCTTGTCGGCCGAGGTGACGAAATCGGATGGGCCTTTCATCGAGACCTGAAGGTTCTCGAGCTCGCCGAGATCGCGGATCAGCGGTTTGCCCGCCTTGCGCGCCGCGGCCATCATCACATTCAGGACGGGGGAATATTGAGCCATCAGGTTCTCGCTCCGTCATCCTTCGAGGCTCCCCCGGCGCAAGACCGGGGTCGCACCTCAGGGTGACGATTTCAACACAAGGCGCGTCACCCTGAGGTGGCTGCGGTCGGTAGCGACCGGGTACCGACGCCCTCGAAGGGCGACGCGATCGTTACGCTCTGCGCAGATACGACCCATCTTCGGTCGCGACGACGATCTTCTCGCCGGCCTCGATGAAGGGCGGGACCTGGATCTTCATGCCGTTCTCCAGCACCGCGCCCTTGTAGGACGGCGCCGCGGTGCCGCCGCGCAGCACCGGATCGGCCTCGCGCACCGTCAAGGTCACGTTCTGCGGCAGTTGGATGCCGATGGGCTTGCCGTCATAGAGCTGCACCAGGGTCTTCATGCCGTCCTGCAGGAAGCGCGCCTGGTCCTCGCCGACAAATTCGACGGAGAGCTCGATCTGGTCGTAGGTCTCCTGATCCATGAAGGTCAGCATGTCGCCGCTGGCGAAGAGGAACTGGAAATCCTTCTTCTCCAGATAGACCTCCTCCACCGCCTCGTCGGAGCGGAAGCGCTGGTTCAGCTTGGTGCCGTTCAGGATGTTCTTGAGCTCGACCTGGTTGTAGGCGCCGCCCTTGCCCGGCTTGACCTTCTGGGTCTTGACCGCCATCCACAGGCCGCCGTCGTATTCGATGGTCTTGCCGGGGCTGATGTCGTTGCCGTTGATCTTGGGCATCGCTGTCGCGGCGCCGTTTCCGGCGCGGTCCTTCTGTCGGTCGAGGTCAAAGAGCGCGCGCCTTCTAGCCGCAGGCAACGCCAAACGCAAATGCGCCGGGCTTCGGGCCCGGCGCATGCGCAGTACGGCAGCGAAAAAAAGCTCAGGCCCTTTCGCCCGGCAGCAGGAATCCGGCCGCCAGGATCGCCGCCGCCAGCACGACATGCAGCCAGCGGTCGTTCATGTTCATGGCGATGCCGAACATCTCGTCGCCGCTCATCACGAAACCCAGCACCGCGACGAGGCCATAGACCACGCCGATCAGCTTCAGCGCGTTGCCGGAGCCGAACGCGGTGAAGGCGCCGAGCAGCAGCACGATGCCGCTGACGAGATGGACGATGTTGTGCAGGCTGTTGGTGACGAAAATGCCGTCGGGCCCGACGATGGGATTGGGCACATAGCCCAAGACGCCGACGATGACGAAGACGATGCCGAAAAGTATGGCCAAGTTTCTGGCGGTCACGATATTCCCCTGTCCAAGGTTGGCGGGCCGAATCTGCGCCGCTTCGGGGTGATTCGGCTAGAGCGGGAATGGCTCTAAACCCCGCCTACCGCACTGCGTCATGAACCGGCAAAGAGCGCATTGAACGCCCTGACCGCAGCGGCGGGTCCTCCGTCGTGGTTCCATACCCCTGACGAAACGGCCAGGAAATCTGCGCCGGCTTCGATCAGCGGCGCGCAGTTCTCGACCGTGATCCCCCCGATGGCGACGACAGGAACGGTCATGGTCTTTGCCCACCATGCCAGCAGATCGATGTCGGCGCGGAATTGCACCTCCTTGGTCGTCGTCGGGAAGAACGAGCCGAAAGCGACATAATCGGCGCCCGCTTCGCCGGCCTCGAAGGCGAGATCGCGCGAGCCGTGGCAGGTGACGCCGACGATCCTGTCTGGGCCCATCGCCGCGCGCGCTTCGGCATAGCGCGCATCGCTCTGCCCGACATGCACGCCGTCGCAGCCCAGTTTGGCCGCAAGATCCGGCCGGTCGTTGAGGATGAAGGCCGTGTCGTGCTTCTGCGCAACCGGCATCAGGGTTTCGGTGGCGCGCGCGATCTCCTCGTCGCTCGCATCCTTCAAGCGCAATTGCAGGCACGCGACGTCGCCGGCACCGAGCGCACGCTTGAGCTCCTCGGCGAACGCGCGGGGCTCGAGAGTCGGCGGCGTGATGAGATAGAGTCGCGTGGTCATCCTTCGAGGGCCGCCTTCGGCGGCCGCCTCAGGATGACGATACCCAACCGCGTCATGGTGAGGTGCGAGCGTCCCTCCAACACGTCATCCTGAGATGCGAGCGCCCTTCGTCTCGCGTCATCCTGAGGTGCGAGCGCAGCGAGCCTCGAAGGATGACGCTCGCTCAGGGTGACGGCGAGCCTCGAAGGATGACGTGCTGATCGGGATGACGGCGAGCCTCGAACCATGACGCTCACGCCGCCTGTTTCTCCAGCTGCGGTTTCCACTGGCCTTGCGCCGCCAGGCTGTTCATGCGCGCGCGGTGGGCGAAGGCGGCTTGCGCTTTGGGGACGTTCTCGGGCTTGCCGCTCCAGGCCTTTTGCGGCGCCGCCTGCAGCGCGCGGCCGTAGGAAAACGTCAGCGCCCAGGGCAGATCGTGGCCGGCGTTCATCGCGTTCAAATGCGCCGTCGCTTCCTCGTCCGACTGTCCGCCGGAGAGGAAGGCGATGCCCGGCACCGCGCCCGGCACGCAGCGTTTCAGGACGCGCACGGTCTTCTCCGCCACTTCGTCGAGGCCCGCCTGCTTCGCGCATTTCTTCCCCGGCACGATCATGTTGGGCTTGAGGATCGCGCCTTCCAGAACGACATTGGCGTAATAAAGCTGCTGGAAGGTTTCCTTCAGCACCCACTCCGTCACCGCGGCGCAGGTGTCGATGTCGTTGTCGTAGTCCATCAGTACTTCGGGTTCGACGATCGGCACGATGCCGTTCTCCTGCGCCAGCGCGGCATAGCGCGCCAGCGCGTGCGCATTGGCGCTGATGCAGTTGTAGGAAACTTTCGTCGGGTCGTAGGTCGCGCGCCACTTGGCGAAGCGCGCGCCGAGCTTGTGATACGCGACGAAGCGCTCGCGCAGCCCGTCGAGACCCTCGGTCACGGTCTCGCCGTTCGACAGCGCCAACGGCTTGGCGCCGGTATCGACCTTGATGCCGGGCACCGCGCCCGCCTTCTCGATCAGCGCGACCAAAGCGGTGCCGTCGGACGCCTTCTGTCGGATGGTCTCGTCGTAGAGGATGACACCGGAGATAAAGTCGCGCATCGCCGGCGTGCGGAACAGCATCTCGCGATAGTCGCGCCTGTTCTGCTCGACGTTCTCCACCCCGATGGCGTCGAAGCGCTTCTTGATCGTGCCGGAGCTTTCGTCCGCCGCCAGGATGCCCTTGCCCTTGGCGACCATGGCGCGGGCGATGCGGTTCAGTTCGGCTATGTCCACGGCGCTTCCCCGATTGTTTTTCTGCGCGCGGGTTTAGCGAAAAAAACCGCGATGTTAAAGGGCCGGGGATGACAATCGCGACCTACTTCCGCAGCGCCGCCACGCCGGGCAATTCCTTGCCCTCGAGCCATTCCAGGAACGCGCCGCCGGCGGTGGAGACATAGCTGAAGTCGTCGGCGACGCCGGCATGGTTGAGCGCCGCGACCGTGTCGCCGCCGCCGGCGACCGACAGCAGGCCGCCGGACTTCGTCGCCTGGGCCACAAGTTTCGCCGCCGCCACCGTACCCTTGTCGAAGGGCGCCATCTCGAAGGCGCCGAGCGGTCCGTTCCACACCAAGGTGCGCGCGACGATCAGCCGCCGGCCGAATTCCTCGACGCTTTTCGGACCGACATCGAGGATCATCTCGTCGGCGGCGACGCCGAACACGTCCACCGTGCGGTGGCGCGCATGCGCCTTGAATTCGCGCGCAACGGTCACGTCCACCGGCAGGATGATGACGGTGCCGCTGTCGTTGGCCAGCGTGACGACGCGCTGGGCGGTCGCGACCTGGTCGCGTTCGATCAGCGACTTGCCGACGTCGCGGCCCTCGGCGGCGAGAAAGGTGTTGGCCATGGCGCCGCCGATGACGAGCACGTCCACCTTCGACACCAGGTTCTCGAGCAGCGCGATCTTGGTCGAGATCTTGGCGCCGCCGATCACCGCGATCACCGGACGCTGGGGGTCGCCCAGCGCCTTGCCGAGATGGCTGAGCTCCTGCTCCATCGAGCGGCCGGCCGCCGATGGCAAGAGGTGCGCGAGGCCTTCCGTCGTGGCATGCGCGCGATGCGCCGCCGAGAACGCATCGTTGACGAAGAGATCGCCCAGCGCCGCCACCTGTTTCGCGAAATCCGGGTCGTTGGCTTCCTCGCCGGCGTGGAAGCGCGTGTTCTCCAGCAGCAGAACCTCGCCGTTCTTGAGTTTCTTGACTGCGGCGGCCGCGTGCGCACCGACGCAATCGTCGGCGAAGGCGACGGGCAGGCCGATCGCGTTGGCGAGCGGTGCCGCGACCGGCTTCAAGGACATCGCGGGCACGACCTTGCCCTTCGGCCGGTCGAAATGGGAGAGCACGATCACGCGCGCGCCCTTGTCGGCAAGCTCGCGGATGGTCGGCGCCTGGCGCGCGATGCGCAGCGCGTCGCTGACCTTGCCGTCCTGCATCGGCACGTTGAGGTCGGCGCGCACCAGCACGCGCTTTCCCTTGACGGCGAGATCGTCGAGGGTGCGGAAATCGGCCATGCGCTAGATCAGCTTCCCCATCGCCACGGCGGTGTCGGCCATGCGGTTGGAGAAGCCCCATTCGTTGTCGTACCACGACATCACCGAAACCAGCGTGCCGTCCATCACCTTGGTCTGGTCGAGCGCGAAGCTCGACGAGTGCGGATCGTGATTGAAGTCGTGGCTGACCAGCGGCGCGTCGACGATGGCGAGGATGCCCTTGAGCTCCTGCCCCGCCGCGCGCTTCATCGCCTCGTTGATCTCCTCCGCCGAGGTGGCGCGCTTGGCGACGATCTTCAGGTCCACCAGCGAGACGTTGGGCGTCGGCACGCGCACCGAGATGCCGTCGAGCCGGCCCTTCAATTCCGGCATGACGAGGCCGACGGCCTTGGCGGCGCCGGTGGAGGTCGGGATCATCGACAGCGCGGCGGCGCGGGCGCGGTAGAGGTCCTTGTGCATCTGGTCGAGCGAGGGCTGATCGTTCGTGTACGAATGGATCGTGGTCATGAAACCGCGCTCGATGCCGACCGTGTCGTGCAGCACCTTGGCCACCGGCACCAGGCAGTTCGTCGTGCACGACGCGTTCGACACCACCATGTGCTCGCGGGTGAGCTTGTCGTGGTTGACGCCGTAGACCACGGTCAAATCCGCGCCGTCGGCGGGCGCCGAGACCAGCACGCGCTTGGCGCCGGCCTCGAAATGGGCGCTGGCCTTGTCCTTGGAGGTGAAGAGGCCGGTGCATTCGAGCGCGATGTCGACGCCGAGCCCCTTGTGCGGCAGCTCGGCCGGATTTCGGATCGCGGTGACCTTGATCTTGTGGCCGGCGGCGATCATGTGCGCGCCGTCGACGGTGACGTTGGCCGGGAAGCGCCCGTGCACGGAGTCGTAGCGCAGCAGATGCGCGTTGGTCTCCACCGGTCCCAGATCGTTGACGGCGACGACCTCGATGTCGCGCCGTCCGCTCTCGACGATGGCGCGCAGCACCAGCCGCCCGATGCGCCCGAACCCGTTGATCGCCACCCGCAATGCCATGTTTCTTGCCTCCAAATCTCAAACAAACCTGTCATCCCCGGCGAGCAGCGCCGTCAGGCGCTGCGAGGGAAGGGGACCCAGGTGCCGTGGGCGCACAAGCTCTTCGACGCCTGGGTCCCCTTCCCCTCGCTCACTTCGTTCGCTCGGCCGGGGATGACACCGAGCTTTGGACTTACCTATTCCACGCTCCGCCGAGAGCATTCGCAGAGGAACCTACTTCATCGCCTTCTTCGCCGCTTCGGCGACCGCTTCCGGCGTGATGCCGAAATGCCTGTACACGTCCTTGTACGGACCGCTGGCGCCGAAGGAATGCATGCCGACGAACGCACCCTCAGGCCCGATATAGCGGTCCCAACCGAGGCGCACGCCCGCCTCGACGGCGACTTTTACCGTGCCCGGCCCCAGAACGGCGTCACGATATGTTGCCGGTTGTTCTTCGAACAGCGCCCAGCACGGCATCGAGACGACGCGCGCGGCGATGCCGTCCTTGGCCAGCATGTCGCGCGCGTTCATCGCCACCTCGACTTCCGAACCGCTCGACAGCAGCGTCACTTTGGCCTCGTCCGCGCCAGCGAGCTCATAGGCGCCGCGGGCAGTGCGGTTGTCGTCCGCCGGCGCGGTGCGAAAGGTCTGCAGGTTCTGGCGCGACAGCATCAAGAGGCTTGGCCGCGTGCGGCTGCTGAGCGCGATCTGCCAGGCCTCCGCCGTCTCGATCCCGTCCGCGGGGCGCATCGCCAGCAGCCGCGGCATCGCGCGCAGCGCGGCGAAATGCTCGACCGGCTGGTGGGTGGGCCCGTCCTCGCCCAGCCCGATGGAGTCGTGCGTCATCACGAAGACGACGCGCACGCCCATGATCGCCGCCAGCCGGATCGCCGGGCGGCAGTAATCGGAGAAGGCGAGGAAGGTGCCGCCATACGGCACGACACCGCCATGCAGCGCCATGCCGTTCATCGCCGCCGCCATGGCGTGCTCGCGGATGCCGTAATGGATGTAGCGGCCGCCGTAATTCTGCGGCGTCAGCACCTCGATGTTCTTGGTCTTGGTGTTGTTGGAGCCGGTGAGATCGGCCGAGCCGCCGAGCGTCGCGGACCACACCGCGTTCACCACTTCGAGCACGCTCTCGGAGGATTTGCGCGTCGCGACCGAAGGTTTCTCCTCGGCGATCCTGTGCTTGAGCTCGAGCAACGCGGGGGCGAGCGCATCGGGCACCTCCGCCGCCATCGCCGCGTCGAACTCCGGCGTGCGCCGCGTCAGCCACAGATCGCGCGCCTTGGCGCCGCGCCTTCCGATGGCGCGCCAGTCCGACAGGACGTCGTCGGGAATGACGAAGGGCGGAGAGTTCCAGTCGAGCGCCTTGCGGGCGCCGGCGATTTCCTCCGCACCCGGAGCATCGCTGTGGGCCTTCTGGGTGCCCTGGCGCGTCGGCAGGCCGAAGCCGATGACGGTGCGGCAGGCGATCAGCACCGGCTTGTCGCTGGTCTGCGCCCAGTGGAGCGCGCGCGCCACGTCGGCGGCGTCGTGGCCGTCGGCGTGCACCGTGTTCCAGCCCGAGGCCTGGAAGCGCTCGATCTGGTCGGTGGAGTCGGCGAGCGAGGTCTTGCCGTCGATCGAAATGCCGTTGTCGTCGAACAGCACGATCAGACGGTTGAGCCTGAGGTGGCCCGCGAGCGCGATGGCTTCCTGGCTGATGCCCTCCATCAGGTCGCCGTCGCTGGCGATGACATAGGTCTTGTGGTCGACCAGGCCGTCGCCGAAGCGCGCGTTCAGGTGGCGCTCGGCGATCGCCATGCCCACCGCGTCGGCGATTCCCTGGCCGAGCGGACCGGTGGTGGTTTCGATGCCGGCGGCGTGGCCGTATTCCGGATGGCCGGCGCAGGGGCTTCCCACCTTGCGAAACGCCTTGATGTCGTCGAGCGTCATGTCGGCATAGCCGCTGAGATAGAGGAAGGCATACAGCAGCATCGAGCCGTGGCCGGCGGAGAGCACGAATCGGTCGCGGTCCGGCCAGTGCGGATCGCCGGCGTCGAATTTCAGGAATTGCGCGAACAGCACGGTCGCCGCGTCCGCCATGCCCATGGGCAGGCCGGGATGGCCCGACTTCGCCTGCTCCACCGCGTCCATCGAGAGCGCGCGGATCGCGTTCGCCAGGCGGCGGATGCGGGCCTGTTCGGGGCTCGGCGGGACGTCAGCTGCGCTCATCGATCCGGTTCCCGTTGCCGCTTGAAGGTCCGCTTAGCCAGCGCCTTAGCCAGCGCCGGGCCGCGCCGTCAAGGGCGGCTGGCGGGCGCATGACAGCTTTGCAGCGTTGACCCTTGCGCGCCTGCGCGCCACAGTGGCTTCGGTTGCGGCGGAAGGTCGAACGATGGGCAAGCTCGAGCCGGCGGCGGAACGGCTTTCTGCGGCTTTGAACGCGCTCGAAGCGGGCCTTGTTCCGCTGGCGCGGGCGCGCGAAGAGGCGAAGGCCGCGCAGGCGCGGATCGCGGCGCTGGAAGCCGAGCGCGAAGGATTGCTCGCGCGCATCGCGGAGCTGGAGGAAGAAAGCGAAAGCCTCGGCCAGATCAGCGAAGAGGTCGAAACCCGCCTCGACGGCGCCATCGCCGACATCCGCTCGGCGCTCGGGAGATGAGCGTCGTCCTTCGAGGGCCGCCTGCGGCGGCCACCTCAGGATGACGCATAGGGTTGCGCGTCATGGTGAGGTGCGGGCGTCCCTCCAACACGTCATCCTGAGATGCGAGCGCCCTTCGTCTCGCGTCATCCTGAGGTGCGAGCGCAGCGAGCCTCGAAGGATGACGTGCTGATCGGGATGACGGCGAGCCTCAAACGACGACGCGTAATGTGAAAGGAAGCAGGAGATCGCCATGCCGCTCGTCAATGTGATGGTCAATGCCCGCGCCTACACCATCGCCTGCGACGACGGCGAGGAGGAGCATCTCAAAGAGCTCGCGGCCCATGTCGACAATAAGGTGAAGGAACTCGCCGGCAGCGTGGGCCAGGTCGGCGACCAGAAGCTGATGCTGATGGCGGCGCTGCTCGTCACCGACGAACTGTTCGAGGCGCGCGGGCGGCTCGAAGGTCATGAGCGCCGCTCGGGCGAGCTCGCCAACACCCATGCCGAGCTCGGTGCCCGCGCCCAACGCCGCGAAGAGATCGCCGCCGACACGCTCGACGCCGCCGCGCGGCGCGTCGAGGCGCTGGTGGAGAAGCTGAAGGCGGCCTAGGCTTTCTCCACCGCGCCGCCGCTTGCCGCCCAGTCCTTGAACGCGCCCATGTTGTAGACGCGCGGATAACCCATTTCCCTGAGAACCTTGCCGCTGAGCGCTGAGCGCCCGCCGGATGCGCAATACAGAACGATCGTCGTCTCCTTGGTGAAGCGCGGGTCGTGATAGGGCACGCCGGGGTCGGCGCGGAACTCGAGCATGCCGCGCGAGACGTTGACCGCGCCGGCAACCTTGCCGCTTGCGGCCACCTCCGGCGCATCGCGCACGTCGACGACCAGCACGCCGCCCTTGTCGATCATTGCTTTGGCTTGATCCGGCGTGATTTTCGGGACGACGGCGTTCGCGGCTTCGATCATCTCTTTGACGCTGGCGGCCATGGCAACTCCTTTGCGGCGGAGCGCAATTCTTAGCAGGCCCGCGATCATGTTGCAGTCCGGCCGGCGGGCGCCTACCCTGTCGGTCAGGACGGGTACTGCCCCACGCGTCAGGCTAGCGATGCCCAGGGGCCTTAACGTTCTCACCGGGAGCTGTCCCTGGCCTGGATCGTGGTCCGGGCTACATGGCGCCCACCTGCAACTGCAGGCCCGTGAGGATCCGAACGCCAACGGTGGATGCGGTCCCGTCCGTCCATGGCCGCCCTTGAGGCGGCCACCCACTCGGCAAGCATGCGTTGGTCTGACTTGCGCCCGCGGACGCGGGCGCGCTGGGTGGCCGGGTCAAGCCCGGCCATGGAGATTTTGGTTATCATGGCCTCCATGAACCCCAAACCCGCCCTTCGCACCGAAGCGATTGCCCGCCGTGCGGCGCTGGCCGGCGCCTGTCCCGGTTTCGCGCAGCGCATTGCGGCGTATACGGACGAACTCGCCGTGCCGCGCGGCGCGGTCGTGTCGTTCTACTGGCCGATGGGCGATGAGGCCGATCCGCGCGCGCTCGCCCAGGCTTTGGCGGTGCGCGGCGCCGCGCTGGCGCTGCCGGCGCTCGTCGCCAAGGGCGCACCGCTGACGTTTCGCGAATGGCGCGAAGGCGATTCGCTCGTCGCCCACAGCTTCGGCATGCTGGAGCCGGGGCCGGAGGCGCCCGAGATCGTTCCAGACGTGCTGCTGGTGCCGCTGCTCGCCTTCGATTCGCGCGGACACCGGCTGGGCTACGGCGGCGGCTTCTACGACCGCACGCTGGCGTCGCTCGCGCGCAAGACCGCCATCGGCATCGCCTATGCCGGCCAGGAGGTCGGCGAACTGCCGACGCATGCGCGCGACCATCCCCTGGACATGGTGGTGACCGAACGGGGCGTGCGGCGTTTCCGCTGACCGACGCTGATGGCCTTGGAACGAACAAAGAACCGGGCAAACTTCATTTCGAGATTTGGGATTGTCAATCAAAAATGCACCTGCCCGTCTCTAAATCTTTAGTTGCGGCCTGGCAGATTTCTCGCGAAATTACCGCGGGTTTAAATCCTCTGTTCGAAGGGCAGGCATTTTGATGAGCGAGACAGGCATCGTGACCCGAACAAATAGAAAAAGCTCCGTTCCATTGGTCGAAGGGATCATTGGTGGGGGAATGTTGGCTTTGATTCTGGGGGGCGTGCTGTTGCCAGGTCTTGGGACGGTGGTAGAGGGGGCAATTGCGGTCATTGGTGCGGGACTTGGTGCTGCGACCGCTATTGCAATGAGAAAGTGACGCTAACTGAATTTACAATTCCGCAGGATCCGCAGCATATCTCGATCTGGCTGGCGGTCCTGGGCTCAGCGTATTTCGTTGTTGCGGAATGCGTTCACCGCGTTCGCGATCGCTTGGTTGCAGAATATGAACTCCCCCACAATCTTGTTTTTCGCGACGTATTCGATGGATTGGTATTCGCCAATTCTGTAATGCTCTTTCTCAGCTTTTTCGAGCCAAAACTGTTGGATTTCCTAGACCAGCACCACATTTACGTGCTGCTTGCGTCGTTCATGGGTCTCTATTTTGCCTTTAGGGGCCTTTGGCCGCCGATAAAACGCAATAACCACTCCATGGAAAGACCGGCCGCACCGAGCAGCGGCGCGCTGCCCGCTCCGGTATCCCCGGCCCAGCAGATCGCGGGCTAGCGACCATGTGATTGGCGGCGCTTTGCATTCGCCCTTTGGAATTGCGCCGCCGCTTCGGTAATTTCGTTTCCTTGTCTACGAGTTGTTCGTGTAAGACCCGCGCATGCACATATTGTTCATCGGCGACATCATCGGCAAACCGGGACGCGACGTGGTGAGCGCGGAGCTGCCGCGCCTGCGCGAGCGGCTCGCGCTCGATTTCGTCGTCGCCAATGGCGAGAACGCCGCCGGCGGCTTCGGCCTGACCCGCGCCACCGCCAATGAGCTGTTCTCGGCCGGCGTCGACTGCATCACCACCGGCAATCACTGGGCCGACCAGAAGGAGATCCTCTCCCATATCGAAGAGGAGGACCGCATCCTGCGCCCGCTCAATTATCCGCGCGCCACGCCGGGGCGCGGCGCCAATCTCTTCGCGGCCAGGGGCGGGGCGCGCGTGCTGGTGATCAACGCCATGGGCCGCATCTACATGGACCCGCTCGACGATCCCTTCGCCGCGGTGGAGGCCGAGCTCGGCGCCTGCGCGCTGCATGACGGCGCCGACGCCGTCGTCGTCGACATCCATGCCGAGGCCTCGAGCGAGAAGATGGCGATGGGCCATTTCTGCGACGGCCGCGCCAGCCTCGTCGTCGGCAGCCACAGCCACGTGCCGACCGCCGACGCGCAGATCTTTCCCGGCGGCACGGCCTATCAGACCGATGCGGGCGCCTGCTGCGACTACGACAGCGTCATCGGCATGGACAAGTTCGAGCCGGTGCAGCGCTTCGTGAAGAAGATCTCCGGCGCCCGCTTCGCCCCCGCCGACGGCCCGGCGACCCTGTGCGCCGTGTTCGTCGAGACCGACGCCCGCGGCCTCGCGCGCCGCATCGACCCGGTGCGGGTGGGAGGGCGGCTCAAGCCCGCGATGCCGGACAACTGAGGAGAGAAATGCCTATATTGCAACTCGACATGTAAGTTGTTAACTTTTTAGCTGTCGGGATTTGGGGGAGGTCGTAATGCTTTCGGCGCGGCTAACGGCGTGTGGGGTTGCAATATTGCTGGCTGGTTGCGCGGAGACGTCGCTGCCGGCACCACCACCGCCATCTCCCCCGCCGGCGCTCTCTACTCCGGCGCCCACTCCTATGCATTTGTCCGCCGACCTGGACAACCCTTCTCATGAGGTGGGGAGCGATCAGGGCGACGCCGCGGCTTTGAGCATTGTACGCTATCTAGGCTGGGACACCGACGGCTGGAGCCGCGCGCCGTCGCCAAACCAAATGGCGGGACTCTATACGCGCCTGGAGCTTTATGCTCCCCCGTCCGTGGGTGGAAGCGCGCCGCATTCGGCTATTCGGCTTCGTTCCTATGATCAGGAAAACCGTAGCTGGTTCGAGCGTCTCTTCGAGAGCGAGACCGACACTGTAACCACATTGGCCAATGTCGAAATCCGCAACCCCGCGCTCAACATTGCGATCCCTCTTTTCTCCGTTTCCCACGCAAGCGGGCGCGACTTGGGAAATACCTGGGTGACCAACTTTACGCAGTCCAATGTGGAATCTCCGCTTTTTCTGATCGGTCCCAACACGGCGCTGATCATCCACCTCAAGGCGCAGGCTTCGCAGGATCTCAAGAGTCAGGCGGCGGCGTCAGTCATAGGGGCCGTCACGCAAGCGGTGCAGATTGCGGCGCCGACGTCGCAATTGCTGACGACTCTGTCGAAGCCCGAGGTCAACAACGCAGCGACCGCAATCGACACGACGATTTCCAATCTCTATTCGAAGGAGAAGTCGGAGGATGTCGAGATCGGACGATTTGCGGATAGCTGGCGGCCTGGCAACAAGATCGTGCTCAGCGGCTGCGCGCCGTTCGTGAAGGTCGATGGCCCTGTGGACGGCAATATCAAGTGCACCGATATTGCCGATGTCACGACCGTGGATGTCCAGGTCGGGACATGGATATTGATCATGCGTTGCCCGCAAGTGTCGGCGTTCGATTCTCAGAACGTCTGCAAACATAGCGACCAGGTCATGAGCGATACGGAAATCAAGGCTGCACAGAAAGCGGTTGCCGATCGGGTCAGCAACGGGTTCATCCTCCAATATGCTTTGTCGAGCCAAACGACCGTGCAGTCCTTCGTCCAGTCGCAGAGTTGGTACACCGCCTATGTCAACTCATCGACCAAAAACGAGGACGCCATGGCGAGTTTCTGTGGCAATGCGATGAGCGGAACGACCAGCCTGCCCGCTAATGGCCTGAGCGACTTCGATGCAGCTCTGGTACTGAGGGCGATCATCGACACCGCTCCGGGGATAGTCCAGCACCGCAATACCACTCCGGGCTTCCAGACCAGCGACGGATGCAAGGCGGCGCTTGGCAAGCAGGCGGATCTGATCGGCCAGCTTTGACGTAACCCCCTGTCGCCTGCGCGGCCGGCAGCTGAAACCGGTTGCTTTGGGCGCACGCCATCGCGTTTCGGCCGCGCTGGACTGCGATCGCTCTCGTCTGCTTCGCGGGCCGCGGGGATCGGGGCGGGGCGGGCGAAAAAATTCCGCCCTTTCCTTATCAGACAGCGGTCCGGACGGGCGCATAATGGGCGGCGAAAGGAGACGCCGTGGCCGAAGCTGTGGACATCGAAGGACGGGACGGCGGCGGGGCGGCAGTGTCGCTGGAGTCCCTGGTCGCGCGCTTCGGCGTCTTGGCGCTGGCGTCCGGCAGCAAGCGGCATATCCTGAAGAGTCAAGCACTTAAGGCCAAGGTGGCGGCGTTGAACCGCGATTTCGCGCGAAATTGCCCCACGCCCCCTCCGCCAAGTCCTGGTCCGGCCGATCCTGGGAATATCGAGCCGGATCAGGCGCTTGTCGGCCAGAGACGCCAGTTGAACCGCGCTCCGGCAGCAGGTTCGCGCCCGGCACCCGCCAAGGGGCCGCGCAGGAAAAAGATTGTTCTTGTTCCTCCGCGACTTAGGCAGGAGAACGCCCGGTTGAACCGCGCTGGCGGGCCGTCTGCCGAAGGCCCGGATCCGCTCCCGAAGTCGAAAGGCGGCGCGCCCATGGGCAACCGCAACCGGCTGGTCCACGGCTATTACAGCCAGGAGGCCAAGGCCCGGCGCGCGCGCATCCGCGACAGCCACCGCGACTCGCTGGCGCGGCTGCGCGAGGCCCAGGCGCTTTTCGGCCTTGTGCGGCAGGTGGAGCGGCTTTCGGCACGCGAGATCGCCGAGCGCCTGCAACCGGATCCGGACGCCGCCAGGAAGAGCCAGGCCATGGCGGAGGCGCTCGTGGCGCAGCTGATGCATCTTGAACCCGCCCTTGAATCGCCACCGTCGGTGCGGCTATCAGACCCGCCTCTTTCGGAAAGCGCGCGCGACATGGCCGGCCATAGTCAGTTCAAGAACATCATGCACCGCAAGGGCCGCGTCGATGCCGTGCGCTCCAAGGTGTTCTCCAAGCTGGCGCGCGAAATCACCGTCGCGGCCAAGCTCGGCATGCCCGATCCGGCGCACAATCCGCGGCTGCGCGCCGCGATCATCGCCGCCAAGGCGCAGTCGATGCCCAAGGACAACATCCAGCGCGCGATCGACAAGGCGACCGGCGCCGGCGCGGAAAACATCGAGGAGGTGCGCTACGAAGGCTACGGGCCCGGCGGCGTGGCGCTGATCGTCGAGACCTTGACCGACAACCGCAACCGCACCGGCGGCGACGTGCGCTCGACGTTTTCCAAGTACGGCGGCGCGCTGGGCGAGCCCAACTCGGTCACCTTCCTGTTCGACCGCAAGGGCGCCATCGTCTATCCGCGCGCGGCGGGCAGCGACGACGAGATGCTGGAGGCCGCCATCGAGGCCGGCTGCGACGAATGCCTCTCGGACGAGGACGGCCACGAATTCGTGGTGAGTCTCGAGAACTACGGCAGCGCGCGCGATGCGCTGGAGGCGCGCTTCGGCGCGCCTGTCTCGGCCAAGGTGGAGTGGCGGCCCAAGACCGTGAACGCGGTCTCCGACGACACCGGCGAGAGCCTGGTGAAGCTGCTCGACGCGCTCGACGATTTCGACGACGTGCAGACTATATACGGCAATTACGAGCTCTCTCCGGCGCTGATGGAGAAGCTGGGAGGGTAGAGCAATTTACATTCAAATGGAACCTTTTGCGTAATCCTGAGGCGCCCGCCCGCGTGCTTCGAGGGCCGCCGTCATCCCGAGCGAGCGTCATCCTTCGAGGCTCGCTCCGCTCGCACCTCAGGATGACGCGAGACGAGGGACGCGGCCACCTCAGCATGACGCGGGCGGGCCTCGAAGGATGGCGACGACACCGTCAGATCGCACTCTAGCGTTCATGTACCGCCGCCGCGCAGGCAAAGGCGACGCCGGCCCATTGCCGCTGTATAGAGGATCATGGGGCACGAATTCTCGCTCATCGCCGTCCTAGTCTTCGGCCTCGGTCTCGCCTTCGTCTTCGGCACGCTCGCCCACCTGCTGCGCCTGTCGCCGCTGGCGGGCTACATCCTTGCAGGCATCGCCATCGGGCCGTTCACGCCAGGCTTCGTCGCCGATCCCAAGCTGACGCTCGAGCTTGCCGATATCGGCGTGATCCTGCTGATGTTCGGCGTCGGCCTGCATTTCTCGCCCGAGGATCTTTTCGCGGTGAAGCGGATCGCGGTGCCCGGCGCGCTCTTGCAGGTGGCGGTTGCCGCCGCCTTGGGATGCGCCGTCGCGCTCTGGCTCGGATGGCCGCTGCCGCATCGTCTTCGGACTGGCGCTGTCCGTCGCCTCGACCGTGGTGATGATGCGCGCGCTCGAAGATCGCGGGCTGGTTGGCCGCGAGATTGGCCGGATCGCGGCGGGCTGGTTGGTCGTGCAGGATCTGCTCGCGGTGCTGACGCTGGTCCTGCTGCCGCCCTTGGCAGCATTGTCGACGGGCGGCACGGCGCTCGACATCGGCGCGCTCCTGCTCTCGCTCGCGATCACCTGCGGCAAGCTCGCGATCTTCGCCATGCTGCTGCTCGTGGTCGGCAGACGCATCGTGCCGCGGATTCTCGAATATGCGGAGCGCACCGGATCGCAGGAGCTGTTCCGCCTCGCCGTGCTCTCGTTGGCGCTGGGCACGGCCTTCGCCGCGGCGCAGGTGTTCGGCGCCTCGATCGCGCTCGGCGCCTTCCTCGCGGGCATGATGCTGAGCGAGGCGCCGATCAGCCAGCGTGCGGCGGAAGAATCGCTGCCCTTGCGCGACGCCTTTGCGGTGTTGTTCTTCGTTTCCGTCGGCATGCTGTTCGATCCGCTGACCCTGATGCGCGAGCCGCTCGCGCTCGCGCTCGCCGTCGGCGTGATCCTGGTCGGCGGCGGTGGAACCGCGCTTCTGATTTTGCGCCTGTTGGGCCAGAGCTGGGCGACGTCCCTCCTGATTGCGGCAGGCTTGGCGCAGATCGGCGAATTCTCGTTCATCCTTGCCGACCTCGGAATCGGCACAAAGCTGATGCCCGAAGGGGGCCGCGGACTTATTCTTGGCGCCTCGATCCTGACGATTCTCGTCAATCCGCTGCTTCTCGCCTTGGCGACGCGGTTGCGCGACACTCCTGTCGACGATTCGGCAGAGCCGGCATGACCGCCATTCGCATCCTGGGCCTCGATCCCGGCCTTGCCCTGATGGGCTGGGGCGTGATCGTGCTCGACGGCACGCGGCTCGGCCATGTCGCGCATGGCACGATCGCGACGCGGGCCGGGGACGGGCTCGGGCCCAGGCTGATGCGCCTGCATGCGGAGCTCTCCATCGTGATCGCCGAACATAAGCCGCAGGCCATCGCGGTGGAGCAGGCCTTCGTGCACAAGGATCCTTCCGCCGCGCTCAAGCTCGGCCACGCGCGCGCAGTGGCGCTCCTGGCCGCGGCGCAAGCGGGGCTCGAGATCGCTGAATACGCGCCCAACCACATCAAGAAATCCATCGTCGGCGCCGGCCACGCCGACAAGGTCCAGGTGCAGGCGATGGTGCGCCGTCTGCTGCCGCAATGCCGCGTCACACAGGCCGATGCCGCCGACGCGCTCGCCGCGGCCATCGCGCATGCGCATCTTTCATCGACGCGCGCCAGGATCGCGGCGGCACTGGCATGATCGGCAAGCTCACAGGCATCGTTGATTCGGTCGTCGAAGACCACGCGATCCTCGATGTCGGTGGCGTCGGTTATCTGGTACATTGCCCGTCCTCGACCTTGTCGAAGCTTTCGGCCGGCGCCACCGCTTCGCTGACGATCGAGACGCGCCTGAGCGACGAAAGCATCCGGCTCTACGGTTTCTTCAGTGCCGCCGAGCGCGAGTGGTTCCGGCTGCTGCAGACGGTGCAGAACGTCGGCGCGCGCGTGGCGCTGAACGTGCTCTCGGCGCTGACCTTGCGCGAATTGGAGCGCGCGGTCGCGCTCTCCGACAAGGCCGCCATCGGCCGCGCCCAGGGCGTGGGGCCGAAGCTCGCGCTGCGCATCGTCACCGAACTCAAGGACAAGGCGCCGTCCATGATGCTGCGCGGCTCGGAAGGCGAAGCGGTGGCGGCCGCACATGCGCCGCGCGGTCCCGAAGCCGATGCCGTCGCAGCACTTGTCAAGCTCGGCTATTCTCCGAGCGTCGCGGCGGAAGCGGTGGCGCGCGCGGCGCGCGATCTCGGCGACCATGCCGCGGTCGATGCGCTCATCCGCGACGCGTTGAAGGGCATGGGACGATAGGATACGATCTGACTAGTCTGACTAGTCAGGAGGATGCCGTGGACAAGACATGGCCGGTCCAGGATGCCAAGGCGCGGTTTTCCGAATTGCTGCGTGCGGCGGAGGATGAGCCGCAACGCATTACTCATCGTGGTGAGGAAAGGGCAGTCTTGATTTCTTCCGAAGAGTATCGCCGGCTGCTCGAGATCAAATCCGCGCGCTCCCTCTATGAAATCTGGAGCTCGGGGCCCAAAGTGCCTGAATTCCGGCCCGTCGTCCGCAAGCGAGAGCGGATGCGCAAGGTCAAGTTCTGATGTACCTGCTCGATACCTGCGTGATATCGGAAGGCAGCAGAACGCGGCCGGATGGCCATGTCGACAGCTGGTTCGCTGCGCAGAATCAGAACGACCTGTATCTCAGCGCGATCAGCGTCGGCGAGTTGCACTTCGGAATTGAACGACTGGTTTCGGGCCGCAAGAGAAACAGCCTGCGGAACTGGCTGGCGGAAACAGTGATCGTCGGCTTCGCAGAAAGGATTGTTCCGTTCGACCTCGGCTCGTCCTTGAGGTGGGGAGATCTCCGAGCGCGCCATCCCAATGCGAAAACTGCCGATACACAGATAGCGGCCATCGCCCTTGCCTTTGGATTCACCCTTGTGACGCGCAATGTCAGAGATTTTGGTTTCGATGGTCTCGTGGTGTTGAACCCATGGCGAACGTGAAGACCGCTGCCGCGATGGCGCGAGCGAAATCTGCACCTGACCGCTTCGTTGCCCCCGAGCGCAGCGAGGAGGATTCGCTCGAAACCAGCCTGCGGCCGAAATCTCTCGCCGAATTCGTCGGCCAGCAGCAGGCACGCGAAAATCTTTCGATCTTCATCGAGGCGGCCAAGGCGCGCGGCGAGGCACTGGACCATGTGCTGTTCTCCGGCCCCCCGGGCCTGGGCAAGACTACACTGGCGCAGATCGTGGCGCGCGAGCTCGGGGTCAACTTCCGCTCCACGTCCGGACCGGTGCTGGCGAAGGCGGGCGATCTTGCGGCGATCCTCACCAATCTCGAGCCGCGCGACGTGTTGTTCATCGACGAGATCCACCGCCTTAATCCCGCGGTCGAGGAGATCCTCTATCCGGCGATGGAGGATTTCGAGCTCGATCTCGTCATCGGCGAGGGACCCAGCGCGCGTTCGGTCAAGATCGGGCTTGCGCCATTCACGTTGATCGGGGCGACGACGCGCTCCGGCCTCATCACCACGCCCTTGCGCGACCGCTTCGGCATTCCGGTGCGGCTCAATTTCTATTCGCCCGAGGAACTCGTGTCGATCGTCGAGCGTGGCGCGCGCGTGCTCGGCTTCGAGCTCACCTCCGACGGCGCGCGCGAGATCGCCGGACGCGCCCGCGGCACCCCGCGCATCGCCGGACGGCTGCTCAAGCGCGTGCGCGATTTCGCCTCCGTCGCCGGTCATGGCCCGGTCGACGCGAAGCTCGCCGACGCCGCGCTGACGCGCCTCGAAGTCGACGCCAGGGGACTCGACGCCTTCGACCGCCGCTACTTGCGCCTGATTGCCGAGGCCTTCGGCGGCGGGCCGGTCGGCGTCGAGACCATCGCCGCCGCGCTGGGCGAAGCGCGGGACGCGATCGAGGAGATCGTCGAACCGTTCCTGCTGCAGCAGGGCTTCGTGCAGCGCACGCCGCGGGGGCGCCTGCTCACCGGCACGGCCTTTGCTCATCTTGGCTTGACGCCGCCCGCGCGCGAGACGGCGCAATTCGGATTGTTCGCGGAAGGCGGCGGCGATGAGTGAGGCTCAAGGTCTCGGCCGCTTCGAGGGCAAGACCCACATCCTGTCGCTGCGCGTCTACTACGAGGACACCGATCTTTCCGGGGTCGTCTACCACGCCAACTATCTGCGCTTCATGGAGCGCGGCCGCACAGAGTTCTTCCGCCTTGCCGGCATCTGGCTGGCGCGGCTGCACGAGCCGGAGCCGGTGGCCTGGACCTTGCGCAAGGCGGAGATCCATTTCCATCGCCCGGCACGCATCGACGATCCGCTCGAGGTGCATTCCCGTTTCGCCGACATGACCGGCGCGCGCATCGTCGCGGACCAGAAGATCATGAGCCGCGACGGGTTGCTCGTCGAAGGCCGGATTGAGGCCTGTCTCATCACGCTGAGCGGCAAGGTCCGCCGGATTCCGCCGGAGGTGCGCGACAGGCTCGCACCTTTCCTTTCCGAAACAGAGACTTAACGAGCCGGGCCCAAATTCGGCCATCTTTGAATGTGTTTTAGTTCGGCCCCCGGCATAATCGCTTTGAAGGGAATTCGGGACCTGCCATGAAGCTCGTGCGCATGTTCGCCAGTGTTTTGCCGGCGGTGATGCTTTCGCTGTTCCTCACGCTGCCCGCCATGGCGCAGCAGGCGCCGTCCGCGGCACCCACCGGCGAGCCCGCGCAGAGCGCGCCCCTCGCCGCGCCCTCGACGAACGTCGAAGTCCAAGGCAACGAAAGCGCCGGTCCCGCAATTAGCGGCATCTCCATCGTCTCGCTGTTCAACCGCGCCGACCTCTTGGTGAAGGCGGTGCTGGTGCTGTTGCTGCTGGCCAGCGTCTGGTCCTGGACCGTCATCATCAGCAAATCGATCGCGCTTGCCGCACTGAGATCGCGGGCCTCGAAATTCGAGAAGGTGTTTTGGTCGGGACGTTCGCTGGACGATCTCTATCAGCAATTCGCGACCAAGCCCGATCACCCGATGGCGGCGGTATTCATCGCGGCGCTGCGCGAATGGCGCCGCGCCTTCGAGGGAGGCGCGCCCAGGCAGGCGGTGCTCGCCGGGGTCAAGGAGCGCATCGACAAGGCGATGGCCGTCACCATCACGCGCGAGACCGACGGCATCGAGGGACAATTGGGCTTCCTCGCGACGGTCGGCGCCACCGCACCCTTTGTCGGGTTGTTCGGCACGGTCTGGGGCATCATGAACTCGTTTTCGGCCATCGCCGCGCGCCACGACACGACTTTGGCGGTCGTCGCGCCCGGCATCGCGGAGGCCTTGTTCGCGACGGCGATGGGTCTGCTCGCGGCGATCCCCGCGGTGATCTTCTACAACCGCTTCGTCAACGAGATCGGCCGTTATTCCAACCGGCTGGACGCCTTCGCCGACGAGTTCTCCGCCATCCTGTCGCGCCAGCTCGACGAAAAGGCGCAGTGATGGCGGCGGCGTTGCAGCATCGCGGAGCAGGGCGGGGCCGGCGCCGCACCCGCCCGATGTCCGAGATCAACGTGACGCCCTTCGTCGACGTCATGCTGGTGCTCCTCATCGTCTTCATGGTGACGGCGCCGCTCTTGACCGTCGGCGTGCCGGTGGACCTGCCCAAGACCAAGGCGCAGGCCCTGAGCCAGGAGCGCGAGCCGCTTTCCGTCACCATCCGCAAGGGCGGGCGCATCTATCTGCAGAACGTGCCGGTGGGCGAGGACGAGCTCCTGGCCAAGCTGGGCGCCATCGCCCAAAACGGCGCCGATCAGCAGATCCTGGTGCGCGGCGACCGCTCCGTCGATTACGGCCGGGTGATGGAAGTGATGGGACTGCTGAGCGCCGCCGGCTACACCAAAATCGGCCTCGTCACCGACACGGTACGGCCGAAACCCCAGCCCGATGAGAAAGAGTAGCGCGGCGAAAATTGAGCGCGGCAACGAGCCCGCGGGATTTCTCCTGGCGGTGATGCTGCACGCGGCCATCATCGCCGCGACTTTTTTCACCTGGCTCCATCGCCTCGACATCGCCGACCAGTCGGCGCCCGTCGTGCCCGTCGAACTCATCACGATCGCCAAGACCACGAACATCGCCCCGATGGTGATGCAGAAGCCGAAGGCTCCGCCGAAGGAAGAAACCATCGCGCCGGCGCCCAAGCCCGAACCGGTCGAGCCGACACCGGCGCAGAGCGAGCAGAAAGCGGCGCCTCCCTTGGCGCAGAAGGCGGAAGTGCCGCTGGTCAAGCCTGCGCCCGCGCCGCCCAAGCCCAAGCCCAAGGACGAGAAGAAGGACACCTTCGATCTCGACAGGCTCTCGGCCCTGCTCGACAAGCGCGCGCCCGCCCCAAGCACCGCACCGGACGTGAAGATCGGGCCGCGCACGAACAAAGGTTTCGGCGCGCAGACTGCGATGACGATGGATTTGGTGGACGCGCTCAGGAACCAGATCGCGCGGTGCTGGACGCCGCCGTCCGGCGTGCCGGATGCGGCCGATCTGCGCGTGGCCTTCCAATTGTTTCTCAATCCCGACGGCGGCGTCGCACAGCCGCCACAATTGCAGGCACAGTCTGGAAACGGACCTTATGCGCGTGCGGCGATGGAAGCGGCAAGACGGGCGATCTATGTCTGTCAGCCTTACAAGCTGCCGCAGGATCGTTACGAACAATGGCGGGACATCACCTTTCAGTTCGATCCGAAGTCGACCGTCGGGCAATGAGTAGGAGTAGCGGATGATGCGTTTGCTGTTGGCCCTTGCAGTGCTGCTGGCCGTTTCGGCACCGGCGCGTGCGACGCTGGTGGTGGATGTGAACCAGGGCAACATCCAGCCCCTTCCCATCGCCATTCCCGACTTTATCGGCGACCCCGCCGGCGCCAACATCGCCAAGGTGGTGCGCGCCGATCTCGAGCGCTCGGGGCTCTTCCGACCGCTCGATCCCAAATCCTTCATCGAGCAGATCAAGAACATCAACACCACGCCGGCCTTCGCCAACTGGCGCGTGATCAATGCGCAGGGTCTCGTCACCGGTCAGGCCTCGATGCAGTCGGATGGGCGCCTGGGCGTCGATTTCCGGCTCTGGGACATTTATGGCGAGAGCCAGATGCTGGGCAAACGCTACTTCACCGAGCCCGGCAATTGGCGGCGCATCGCCCACATCGTCTCGGACGAAATCTATGAGCGGCTGACCGGCGAAAAGGGCTATTTCGACACCCGCATCGTGTTCATCGCCGAGACCGGTCCGGCCAAGCTGCGGCGTAAGAAACTCGCGGTGATGGACGAGGACGGCTACAATCCGAGCTATCTCACGCGCGGCGATTATCTGGTGCTGACGCCGCGGTTCAATCCGACGGCGCAGATGATCGCCTACATGTCCTATATCCAGGGCAAGCCGCGGGTCTATCTCTTCGATCTCGAAAGCGGCCGCCAGGAGATGCTGGGTAATTTCCCCAACATGACCTTCAGTCCGCGCTTCTCGCCCGACGGAAACAAGGTGGTGATGACCTTGGAGAACGGCGGCAACTCGGACATCCATGTGATGGATCTGCGCACGCGCTCTTCGCAGCGCCTGACGACCGACCCCGCGATCGACACCTCGCCGTCCTTCTCGCCGGACGGCAGGCAGATCGCGTTCGAGTCCGACCGCGGCGGCAGCCAGCAGGTCTATGTCATGAATGCGGACGGCACCAACCAGCACCGCATCAGCTTCGGCGGCGGCAAGAACGGCACGCCGGTCTGGAGCCCGCGCGGCGACCTCATCGCCTTCACCAAGCAGAGCGGCGGCGCCTTCCATGTCGGCGTCATGCACCCCGACGGCAGCGGCGAGCGCATGATCACCAATGGCTGGGAGGACGAAGGCCCGACCTGGGCGCCCAACGGCCGCGTCCTGATGTTCACCCGCACGCTGCAGGGCGGCCGCGGCTCGCAAATCTGGTCGGTCGATGTCACCGGCCGCAACGAACGCAAGGTGCTCAGCGACGCTTCCGACCCGGCGTGGTCGCCCTTGATCCAGTAGCGGGGCGGTCCATAATGGGCAGGCAGCTTTTCGGCACAATTTTGCCACCTCGGCGTTACAAATTGGGTGCGTCCATGCCTTGAAGCGCGCGGGTCTGCCGCACCCGGGATGCGCGCGCGTTCCACGGAGTCGAGATTGCCATGACGAAATTTTCCCACGCCTTGAAACTTGCCGGCCTGTGCGCGGCGCTTGCACTCGCGGGCTGCGAGACCAAACCTCCCGCGGCCGGTAGCGCGCCCCCCGCAGAGCCGCAACAGCAATCGGCACCGGTGCAGTCGTCGAACATCGTGCCGGGCAGCGCAGAGGATCTTCGCGTCAATGTCGGAGACACGGTGCATTTCGACTACGATAAATACGACATCCTCGACAGCGACCGCGCGACGCTGCAGCGGCAGGCGACATGGTTTGCGAAATATCCCTCGGTGCGCGTGACCATCGAGGGCCATTGCGACGAGCGCGGCACCCGCGAGTTCAATCTCGCGCTGGGCGCGCGCCGGGCCAATGCCGTCAAGGAGTATCTGGTGAGCCTCGGCGTCGCCGCCGGGCGGCTCGAAACGATCTCCTATGGCAAGGAGAGGCCGATCTGCACCGAGTCGAACGAGTCCTGCTGGGCGCAGAACCGGCGCGGAGTGACCACGATCAGCGGCGGCGCGGTCAGCTCGTAGGTCCTGGACGCACCCACGACGAGGGGCGCCCTGCAAGGCGCCCTTTTTCGTCCGGCCCCATTTTCGGCTAGATATTCGAACACGCTGCAAACAAAGCGGTGATCCATGCGTCTGAGATTGGCGACCCTTGCGGCGGTGATGGCGGCTACGGCTTACGTGCTGCCGGCTCAGGCCGGTCTTTTCGGCGAGACAGACGACGAGAAGGCTGCGCGCATTCACGAGCAGAATCAGGATGCCTCTCTCACGGAGCTGCGCCGCCGCGTCCAGGATCTCGAAGACTCGTTGCAGCGCGCGACCGGCCAGAACGAGGCGCTGGCCCATCAGGTCCAGCAGCTCAACGACAAGATCGAGCGCCAGCGCAGGGACTTCGAATACCGCCTGTGCACGATCGCGGGGCAGCAATTGGGTGCGCAGCCCCAGGCAGAAGGTGGCGATGGCGACGCGCTGCCCTGTCCCGGCGCGCAGCCGCAGGCCCAGAATTTCCCGCCGCCCGGCGCGGCCACGCCGCCGGTCAGGCTTACGCCTCCGCCGGGCGCGCTCGGCACCTTGCCCGCCGGCAGGACTGCGCCCGCGCAGGGTCCGCCGCCCGCGTTCAACGCCGCGCTCGACCTTCTGGCGCATGCCCGCTACGACGAGGCCCGCGCCCAGTTCCGCGCCTTCGCCGACGCCAATCCGTCTGATGACTACGCGCCGCAGGCGGTCTATTGGATCGGCGACATCGACTACGCCCAGAAGGATTTCGCCGCCGCCGCGCGCGCCTTTGTCGATGTGCTGAAGAAATATCCGGCAAGCAATCGCGCGCCGGAGAGCATGCTCAAGCTCGGGCAATCGCTGATCGCGATGGGCCAGACCAAGGAGGGGTGCAAGACCCTTGCCGCGCTCAACTCGCAATATCCCAGCGCCTCGAAGACGATCGCCCAGCAGGCGGCGGCCGAGCGCAAAACCGCCTGTCATTGAGCGCGCCTTCGCCGAGGCGATGGCGGCTCTCGACGCGCCCTGGCCCGCGGCCGTCGCCGTCTCCGGCGGCGGCGACTCGCTCGCGCTGATGTTCCTGCTCGCCGATTGGGCGCGCGCCACAGGGCGCGAGCCGCCGATCGTCCTGACGGTCGATCATGGGCTGCATCCTCATTCGCGCCGTCATGCGCAGAAGGTGCGCGAGTGGGCCGATGAGACGGGGCTGAAGGCTGACGTCCTTCGCTGGCGCGACGCGAAACCGCAAAGCGACGTCGAAGCTGCGGCCCGGAGCGCTCGCTACCGCTTGCTTGGCGCCCGCTGCCGCAAGCAAGGCATCGCCGCGCTCTACACCGGTCACACGCTTGACGACCAGGCGGAGACATTCTTGCTGCGTCTCGCGCGCGGCAGCGGTCTGGACGGCCTGTCGTCGATACGCCCGGTTGCGCCGCTGCCCGTGCCCGCAATGCAATCGGTCCAGCTGCTGCGGCCGCTGTTGGGGTTTCGCCGCGAGGCGCTGCGCCGCTATCTGGCCGAGCGCGGTCAGGAATGGCTCGAGGACGAGATGAACGCCGATCCGCGCTTCGCCCGCGTCCGCATCCGCCGGGCGATGGTGCTGCTGGAACAGGCCGGCCTGACCGGCGAAAGAATTGCCGATGCCGCCCGCCATCTCGGCCGCGCCCGCGAGGCGCTGGAGGTCGCGACCGCGGCGGTCCTCGAGCGCGCCTGTCGGCCGGCCGGCAAGGGTTTCGGGCTCGACAAGGCCGCGCTCGTCTCCGCCCCCCGGGAGCTCGCGCTTCGGGCCTTGGCAGCCGTGCTGATGTCGGTCTCCGGCCAGAGCTACCGCCCGCGTTTCGAGCGCCTGGAGCGGCTGTTCGACACCATCCGGGAGGGCAGCCTTGGGGGCGGGGCCACATTGCATGGCTGCAAGATCAGCCTGGAGCGCCTGCCCAAAGGAGGTAAAGGCTCGGTCCGCATCCTGATTGCGGCAGAACCTGGGCGAAAGCCTCGCGCCACGACCTCTTAAGCGCGTTTTGCATTCTCGGTTGCGGATACATCGCGGTTTTTTTAACGTTTCCAAGGTGGCAACCGGCTACAAAGAGCTTATCTTCGAAGGCACCTAGTGCGGCGCGCAGCGCCCAGGAAAGGTCGACCCCTTGAACAACCTCCGTAATCTGTTCCTCTGGATCGTCATCGCGCTCCTGCTGGTGTTCCTGTTCAACCTGTTCCAGGGCTCGGCCCAGCGCGCCAATGTCCAGAGCCACAGCTATACCCAGTTCACCCAGGAGGTCACCCAGGGCGACGTCCGAAAGGTCACCGTCCAGGGCGACGAGCTGAGCGGCGAGCTCAAGAACGGGCAGGCCTTCGTCACGATCGTGCCTTCCAACGACCCGGCTCTGTGGTCGACGCTCAAGGACCACCAGGTCGACGTTACCGTCAAGGCGCCCGACGAGGGCATGCCCACGCTGATCGGCGTGCTGATCAACTGGTTCCCGATGATCCTGTTGATCGCCGCCTGGTTCTGGATCATGCGGCAGATGCAGGCGGGTGGCGGCAAGGCGATGGGCTTCGGCAAGTCGCGCGCCAAGCTGCTGACCGAACGCCAGGGCCGCGTCACCTTCGAGGACGTGGCCGGCGTCGACGAGGCCAAGGACGACCTCAAGGAGATCGTCGACTTCCTGCGCGACCCGCAGAAATTCCAGCGCCTCGGCGGACGCATCCCCAAGGGCGTGTTGCTCGTCGGTCCTCCGGGCACCGGCAAGACGCTGCTCGCCCGCGCCATCGCCGGCGAGGCCAATGTGCCGTTCTTCACCATCTCGGGCTCCGACTTCGTCGAGATGTTCGTCGGCGTCGGCGCCAGCCGCGTCCGCGACATGTTCGAGCAGGCCAAGAAGAACGCGCCCTGCATCGTCTTCGTCGACGAGATCGACGCGGTCGGCCGTCACCGTGGCGCGGGCTTGGGCGGCGGCAACGACGAGCGCGAGCAGACCTTGAACCAGCTCCTCGTCGAGATGGACGGCTTCGAGGCCAACGAAGGCGTCATCCTCATCGCCGCCACCAACCGACCCGACGTGCTCGATCCCGCGCTGCTGCGTCCGGGCCGCTTCGACCGCGAGATCGTGGTGCCCAATCCCGATCTCGTCGGCCGCGAGAAGATCCTGCGCGTGCACATGCGCAAGGTGCCGCTCGGCACCGACGTCGATGCGCGGGTCATCGCGCGCGGCACGCCCGGTTTCTCGGGCGCCGATCTCGCCAATCTCGTGAACGAGGCGGCCTTGCTGGCTGCGCGGCGCGGCAAGCGCGTCGTCACCATGAGCGAGCTCGAAGACGCCAAGGACAAGGTGATGATGGGCGCGGAACGGCGCTCGCTCGTGATGTCCGACGACGAGAAGAAGCTCACCGCCTATCACGAAGCCGGCCATGCCATCGTGGCGCTGCACGTGCCCGGCACCGATCCGATCCACAAGGCGACGATCATTCCTCGCGGCCACGCGCTCGGCATGGTGATGCGCCTGCCGGAACGCGACCAGATGTCCTTGAGCCGGCAGAAGATCCTCGCCGATATCTGCGTGGCGTTCGGCGGCCGCGTGGCGGAAGAACTTGTCTTCGGCCACGAGATGGTCACCACCGGCGCCTCGTCCGACATCCAGCAGGCGACGCGCCGCGCCCGCGCCATGGTCACGCGCTACGGTCTCTCCGACGCACTGGGACCGATCGAGTACGGCGAAAACCAGGAAGAGGTATTCCTGGGCCACAGCGTCTCGCGCACCCAGAACATCTCGGAAGCGACCGCGCAGCAGATCGACGCGGAAATCCGCCGTATCATCGACGACTGCTACGGCCGCGCCAAGAGCATCCTCAGCGAGTTCCAGAACGAGCTGCAGGTTCTGGCGCGCGGGCTGCTCGAATACGAGACCTTGACCGGCGACGAGATCGTCGCGCTGCTCAAGGGCATTCCACCGGTGCGCACGCCGTATGAGGATCCCGAGCCGCAGCGCGGTCCGGGCCCCAGCGTGCCGCAAGCCGGCCGCCAGCGCGGACCGCTCCTGCCCGAACCCCAGCCGGGGCGGTAAATCCGTTCGGGACACCGCCAGTCCCTTTGTGCGCAATCGGCTGCTGCCTCCGGCGAGGCGGCCGATGCGCGCAGCGCCGCGGGGATGACAATGTGTCCGTCTCCGGCTATGTCTCCGCCCGCCTTATGGAAATTTCACGATGCCCTGGCTGCGCTTCATCCCTGAGACGACCAATATCGATTTCGTCGGCTGGCGCTATTACGCCTTTGCCGTCGACGGCTTGCTGGTGCTGATCTCCATCATCTCCATCGCGGTCCAGGGCTTCAATCTCGGCATCGACTTCACCGGCGGCGCCTCGGTCGAGGCCAAGGCGCCCTACAGCGTCGATATCGGCGCGTTGCGGTCCCATATCGGGGGCGGCGGGCTCGGCGAGGTGCGCATTCAGACGGTGAGCGGCGGCCAGTGCGACAGGCCCGCCGATTCCTGCGTGCTGGTCCGCGCGCAGCCCAAAGGCAACATGACCGGCGAGGCGGCGATCCAGACCATCGTGCGTCAGCTCGGCCCGAAATTCACCATCCGCAGCCACGTCTTCGTCGGACCGAAAGTCAGCCAGGAACTGTTCCGCGACGGCGTCCTCGCCACCGTGCTGGCCGTCGTCTTCATCTCGATCTACGTCGCCATCCGTTTCGAATGGCAATACGGCATCGGCGCCCTGGTCGCGACCGGTCACGACGTCTTCGTGACGGCGGGATTGTTCTCCGTGCTGCAGCTCGACTTCACGCTCAACACGGTGGCGGCGCTGCTGCTCTTGGCCGGCTATTCGATCAACGACACGGTCATCGTCTTCGACCGCATCCGCGAGAACCGGCGCAAATACAAGCGCATGGCGCTTCCGGATCTGATCAATCTGTCGACCAACCAGATCGCGACGCGGACGACGCTGGTGTCGGCGGCGACGGCGATGTCGATGCTGCCGCTGCTCTTCTTCGGCGGCCCGGTGCTGTTCAATTTCAGCGCCGCGATCCTGTTCGGCATCCTGGTGGGGACGTTCTCCTCGACCTATGTGGCGGCGGCCCTGTTGCTTTACCTGCCTGCGCCTGCCGGCTCCATTGAGGAGCGGACCGACGGCAAGGCCACCGCCTAGGCGTCAGAACGGAAACCAGTCGCGCCGGTCGGAGAAGACCAGATAGTGCGCGTTCACCCCGGCGCGCAGGCCGACGCCGGTGCGCATCGGCGCCAATGTCACGCCGCCGCCGCGCAGATAGTTCACGCCGATGCCGGCGATGAAGTAATAGCTGCCTTCGACGCCGGGAAAGCGCTGATAGAGCCTGCGTTCCTGCTTGAGATTGTAGACCAGGATGAACGCCTTGGAGGCATTGCCGCCGAGGTCGAAGCCGACCGAGGGGCCTTTCCAATAGACCTTCACCGGATCGAAATGCTTGCGCACAAGCCAGCCCGAGCCGTAGCGCAATCCGACGACCACCGCGCCCGAACCTTCGTCGCCCTTGATGTAGGCGTCGGGCTGGCCCTGGTCGCGGAAGACGCGCTGCACCGCCTTGGCGGCGGCCTCGGTGGTGACGCCGAAGAAATCGGAGGCCGCATTGGTGATCTCGTTCGGCTTGAAGGTGTTGTCGTCGTCGTCAGCCAGGGCAGGCGTTGCCGTCCACAGTGCGAATGCGGCCAAAGCGGCCGCGATACCCATTGCAAATCTCATGTCGATGCTCCCGGAATCGGTTGCCCCGCCCGAATCATCATCGCCCGAAACCCCCTGTTGAAACAACCGCACAAACGTGATTGCGCGGCGGTGCGCGAAGCCTATGCTGGGGCCATGCCGCGCAAGATATCGTCGCGCCTGGGCGCCTCCGGAATGCTCGCGATCGCCGTGATGCTGGCCTTTCTGGGCTGGGCGTGCTGGTACGCCGTGCATGCCTGGGGCCGGCTGGCCGGTGTCGAGATCGGCGTCGCCGGCTGGTTCTTCATCGTCACCGGTGTGGTGCTGACGGTGGCGGTCGGAGCGGGATTGATGGCGCTCGTCTTCTATTCGAGCCGCCACGATTACGACCGCTAGTCAGACGGCTCCGCGCGCGACGAAGAACGGATTGTCGAAGCCGCGCTCCGCCTTGCCATAGAGGAACGGCTTGCCGTCGAGCTCGGTGACGCAGCCGCCGGCTGCGATCAGCACCGCGTGTCCCGCGGCGGTGTCCCACTCCATGGTGCGGCCGGTGCGCGGATAGATGTCGGCTTCGCCCGCCGCGACCAGGCAGAATTTGAGCGACGAGCCTGCGCTGATGAATTCCTTCACGTTGAAGGCCTTGAGGTATTCGTCGGTGGCGGCGTCGCGGTGCGAGCGGCTGGCGACGGCGACCAGGCCGTTCTTCGGCGCCGTGCGGACCTGGATGCGCTTGGCCTCGCCGAAATCCGGCGCGCCGCCCGGAGGCGCGAACGCTTCATAGGCGCCGGAGAGCATCTCGCCGAAGAACAGCCGCTCCATCGCCGGCGCGTGGACGACGCCGCGCACGGGCTTGCCTTCGACGATCTCGGCGATGTTGATGGTGAACTCGCCGTTGCGGCTGATGAACTCCTTGGTGCCGTCCAGCGGATCGACCAGGAAGAAGCGGTGTCCGATCTTCGGCACCCTGCCGCCCGCCGCCGCTTCCTCGGCGATCACCGGCACGTCGGGCGCCAGATGGGCGAGGCGATGGAGAATGAAGCGCTCCGCCTCTTCGTCGGCTTCGGTGACGGGAGATTTGTCCTCCTTGCGCCGCGCCACGATCTCGTCGGCATAGTGCCTGAGCACGATGGCGCCGGCATCGTAGGCGATGGCGGCCAGCGCGCGCAGCATCGGCGAAGCGGCATGGGAGTGGATGTTATCGGTCATGGTTGGAGCGCTCGCGGTGCGAGGGTTGATACTGTGTTCACGATTCCTTAAGGGCACGCGGATCAGGTTACCACCTGCTAACCATTTTGGAGACAGGCGCCCATGAACGAGCTCGATTTCTCGGCCTTCCTGGTCAGCAGGGTATGCCACGACCTTGTGAGCCCTCTGGGAGCCGTGGTCAACGGGCTGGAGGTGCTGGAGGACGAGCGCGATGCGGCGATGCGCGCCGATGCGCTCAAGATCGTGGCCTCCAGCGCCGCCCAGGCGCTCGCCCGCATCCAGTTCATGCGCATCGCGTTCGGCGCCGCCGGCTCGGCCGGCGCCGAACTCGACCTCGGCGAAGTGGGCCGACTCGTCACCGGTCTGTTCTCGGGGAGCAAGATCACGGTCCAGTGGCAGGTGCCGGAAGTCCATTGGCCCAAGGACTGGGCCAAGCTCCTGATGAACGCGGCGTTGCTCGCGGCGGACTGCCTGCCGCGTGGCGGCGTCGTGACGGTGACGGCCGGCGCGGACGCTGCGGCGCCGTCCTTTCGGATCCGCGCCGGCGGCGCGCATGCGCGGGTTCTGGACGAGGTGGAGAAAGCCGTGCGCGGCGAGGCCAATTCGACGATCGTGGACGCGCGCGGCGTGCAGCCTTTCCTCACCCACAAGCTGGCGCGCGCGCTCAATGCGGGTCTCGTCCTGACAAGCGGCGAAGGCCTGGTCGAGCTGGTCGCGGGCTGAACGTTCAGGCCTCGTTTACCTCGAGCGGCTAGATTTGGCGCCCGGGAGAATGCCGCATGAAATCCTGTCTCGTCGTCGACGACAGCCGGGTGATCCGCAAGGTCGCCTGCCGCATCATGAGCGATCTGGGCTTTTTGACCGAGGAGGCCGAGGACGGCATCACCGCGCTCGAGTCCTGCCGCGCCCACATGCCGGAGATGATCCTGCTCGACTGGAGCATGCCCAACATGAGCGGCATCGAATTCCTCAAGGCGCTGCGCCGCGAGCGCTCGGGCGACAGGCCGGTGGTCGTCTTCTGCACAACCGAGAACGACGTCGCACACATCGCCGAGGCGATGGGCGCGGGCGCCAACGAATACATCATGAAACCTTTCGACCGCGACTCGCTGGCGGCGAAGCTCGCCGATGTCGGCCTCGCCTGAACCATGAGGACCGAAGACGTCGCCTATCTCGCGCAGATGCTGAGGCGGCGTTGCGGCATCCTGCTTACCCAATCCAAGCCCAAATTCATCGAAGGCCGCCTTGCGCCCGTGATGCGCCGCTTCGGCTTCAAGGACGTGTCCGCGCTCGTCGCCGAGCTGCGCCACGGCCGCGACGCGCTGGGGCGCGCGGTGAGCGAGGCGCTGACCACCAACGAGTCGTCCTTCTTCCGCGATCCCGATGTCTTCGCCGCGTTCCGCGACAGCGTGCTGCCGGCGCTGCTCACGCGGCGCCAATCCGTCAAGCGCCTGCGCATCTGGAGCGCGGCGTGCGCGGCGGGACAGGAGGTCTATTCCATCGCGATGATCCTGGACGACCTCAAGCTCTCTTCGCGCGGCTGGAGCGTCGATCTCATCGCCAGCGACCTCAGCGCCGACATGATCGCGCGCGCAGAGCAGGGCGTCTATTCGCATTTCGAGGTCCAACGCGGTATTCCCCCCGACCGCTTCGTCGCCCATTTCTTGGAGGAGGGTGCGCACTGCAGGGTGAGCGAGCGCCTGCGCCGCATGGTGACTTTCCGCACCTTCAACCTGCTCGACTCCTTCGGCTGGCTCGAGGACGTCGACATCGTCTTCTGCCGCAACGTGCTGATGTATTTCGAGCCCAGGGCCAAGGCCGCCGTGCTCGACAAGCTCGCCGAGGTGATGCTTCCCGACGGCTATCTCGTGCTCGGCCGGGTGGAGACGACAAAGGGCCTGAGCGACTGCTTCCGCCCGCTGCCGGACATGCCGGGCTTCTACGCCCCGATCGCCGCCGCACTGCCGCGGGCGGCGGCGGGGTAGCTTCTATCGTCTCGGTATCTGGAAAAAATCACCAGGTGTCGACAAGCCTGTGACGCGCATTTCCCGCAGCCTGCGGCAATGACTTCACGCCGCGCATGATCCAGCGCCGCGTGTCGGCGGGGTCGATGACGTCGTCGATTTCGAGATAGGCGGCCATGTTGATCGCTTTGCCGCGTGCGTAGGACTCGGCGACCTTCTTCTGGAACAGCGCCTCTCGCGCCTCGGGCGTGGGTTCGGCGTCGAGCTCCTTGCGGAAGCCCAGGCGCACGGCGCCTTCCAGTCCCATGCCGCCGAACTCGCCGGTGGGCCAGGAGACGATGAAAAACGGCGCGTGGAAGCTGCCGCCCGCCATCGCTTGCGCGCCCAGGCCGTAGCCCTTGCGCAGCACCACGGTGAACATCGGCACCTGCAGCGTGGCGCCGGTCACGAACATGCGCGAGGTGCGCCGCACCAGCGCGGGTTTTTCGGCCTCAGGTCCCACCATGAAGCCGGGGGTGTCGCAGAGCGAGAGCACCGGCAGCCCGAAGGCATCGCAGAGCTGGAGGAACCGCGCCGCCTTGTCCGCGCACGCAGCATCGATCGCGCCGGCCAGCACCATCGGATTGTTGGCGATCAGTCCGAAGGCGCGGCCCTCGATGCGGATCAGCGCCGTGATCATGCCCGGCGCGAAAGCCGGCCTCAGTTCGAGTACCGAGTGGGTGTCCGAAAGCGCCGCGATCACTGCGCGGATGTCGTAGACGCGCAGCCGGTTCTCCGGGATCAGATGGCGCAACGCCTTCGGGTCCGCGGCCTTCCACGCCGTCAAAGAGCCCTGAAAATAGGAGAGATATTTCTTCGCCGCCGCCACGGCCTCGGCTTCGTCCGCGACGGCGATGTCGACGACGCCGTTTGCGACCTGCACCGACATCGGGCCGACCTCCTCCGGCGCATAAACGCCGAGCCCGCCGCCTTCGATCATCGCCGGCCCGCCCATGCCGATGTTCGAGTTGGCGGTGGCGATCACCACGTCGCTGCAGCCGAGCAGCGCCGCGTTGCCCGCGAAGCAGCGTCCGGAATTGATCCCGATGCGAGGCACCAGCCCGCTGAGCTTGGCGTATTGGCGGAATGTCGGCGTATCGAGACCCGCGACGCCGGGAAAGTCGGTGTCGCCGGGACGCCCGCCGCCGCCTTCGGTGAAGATCACCACCGGCAGCCGCGCCTCTTCCGCGACGGTCAGCAGCCGGTCCTTCTTGCGATGGTTCATCGCGCCTTGCGTGCCGGCGAGCACGGTGTAGTCGTAGGCGATGACGGCGCAGCCCGCCTTCTCCTCGCCGAATTGCGCCGCATTCACCGTGCCGACGCCGGTGACGATGCCGTCGCCGGGCGTGTTGCGGATGAGGTCGTCCAGGGTGCGGCGCCGTTTCTGCGCGGCAAAGGCGAGCGCGCCGTATTCGATGAAGCTTCCCGGATCGACGAGATCGGCGACGTTCTCGCGCACCGTGCGCTGGCCGGTCTTGCGCCGCCGCGCCACCGCCTCCGGCCGGTTCTCGTCGAAACCGAAGGCATGGCGCGCGTTGGATTCCGCAAGATCGGGACGGATGCGATCGGAATCGGGCGGCGGTTCCGCCGCTTGCACTCTCGTGTCGAATTCTTCCGGCGCCAGGAACAGCAATGGCTGGCCTTCGCGCAGGACGTCGCCGGGCGCCGCCGCGAGCGACTCCACGCGGCCCGAGACGGAAGCCGCGATCACATGCTCCATCTTCATGGCTTCGAGCACCGCGACCGCGGCGCCTTTCGCGACTGCGTCACCCGGCGCGGGCGCGATGCTGACGACCTTTCCCTGCATCGGCGCCGCGACCGCGACGGTGCCGGCGGGTGCAGAAGCCATCTCGGTCCCGGCCGCCGCGGCCGATTGCGGCGCGGGCAGCTCCGGTCCCTTCCATCCGGCCGAGGCGGCGACAAGGGCGGCGATGTTGTCCTCGACCAGACGCGTGTTGGTGCGGCGCCCGGCGACTTCGGGATGGGCGAGCAGCGCGTCGAGGAACGCGATGTTGGTCGCCACGCCGCCGATCGCGAACTCGCGCAGCGCGCGTCGCGCACGTCCCAGCGCATGCGTGAAGTCGGGCCCATGCACGATCACCTTGGCCAGCAGCGGATCGAACGCCGCGTTCGTCGTGTAGCCTTCGTAGCCATAGGTATCGACGCGCACGCCGGGCCCGCTGGGCGGCGCGAAATGGCTGAGCGTGCCGCCGGACGGCTTGACGCTGCCGTCGGCGGCGATGCTCTCCAGGTTGACCCGCAGCTGCATGGCGACGCCGCGGGGCTTGGGGATGTTCTCCTGCTTGAGGCCGATGTCGCGCAGCGAATTGCCGCGCGCCAGCTCGATCTGCACCGCGACCAGATCGATGCCGGTGATCTCCTCGGTCACGGTGTGCTCGACCTGGAGCCGCGGATTGCATTCGATGAAGGCGAATTTCGGCGCGTGGCGCGCGGGCTTGGCATCGACCAGGAACTCCACGGTCGCCAGCCCCACCAGCTTGACGTCGTCGGCAAGCCACACCGCGGCGTCGCAGAGCTGCTGGCGCAGATCGGGATCGAGCGCCGGGGCAGGGGCGATCTCGACGATCTTCTGATGCCGGCGCTGCAGCGAACAATCGCGCTCCCAGATATGGCTCGCGCTCTTGCCGTCGCCCGCGACCTGGACCTCGATGTGGCGCGCGTTTTCCAGATAGGCTTCGACATAGACCGCGTCGTTGCCGAAATTCGCCTTGGCCTCCGATCGGCAGCGCGCATACGCCTCTGCCAGTTCGTCCGCCGTGCGCACGATGCGCATGCCGCGTCCGCCCCCGCCGGCCAGCGCCTTGATCATGATCGCGCCGTTGCGCTTCGACAGGAACGCGCGCGCCTGGTCCAGGCTGGTGGCGCCGGAGGTCCCATCGAGGATCGGCACGCCGAAGCGCGCGGCAAGGGCGCGGGCGCGGGCCTTGTCGCCGAACACCGAAAGGACGTCCGGGCTCGGCCCGATGAAGACGAGCCGCTCCGCCGCGCAGGCGCGCGCGAACTCGGCGCTCTCGCTCAGGAAGCCATAGCCCGGATGGACGGCGTCGCAGCGCGATGCTTTCGCCGCCGCGATGACGCGCGCGATGTCGAGATAGGCGGCCGGGCCCGCGGCGCCGAGCGCGCGCTGCTCGTCGGCGATGCGCACATGCAGCGAGGCGGCGTCGTCGTCGGAATAGACCGCCACCGTGCGGATGCCCAGATCGGCCGCGGCGCGGGCGATGCGGATCGCGATCTCGCCGCGATTGGCGATCAGGATGCTCTTGAAGGACATGGAAGGCTCAGTCCGGATGGCGGTTGGGGCACTGTGGCATGCAGGTCTGGCCGTCGAAAGCGGCATTCGCCGATCCTCCCCCGTTTACGGGGGAGGTGCCGAGCGTGAGCGAGGCGGAGGGGGCAGCCGCGCAACAATCCCCCTCCGTCCCGGCGCTGACGCGCCGGTCCACCTCCCCCGTAAACGGGGGAGGATCCTTTGCGCTACATCCCCGCCCGCAACCCGCCATACACCGCGCGGCCCATGCGGCCGTAGCCGAAGACGGGCTCGTTCAGGTCATCGAACAGATTCTCGACGCGCGCGAAGACCTCCAGCTTCGGCGTCAGCGCATAGGAGCCGAACAGGTTCACCGTCGTGTCGGCCTTGAGCGGCACAAGGTCGGCCGCGTCGTCGAAACGCGCGCCGGTGAAGACGACGCTGCCGCCCAGCGTGAGCTTGGCGTGCGGCCGCCAGGTGAGCGTGCCGCTCGCCAGGCTGTCGGCCCGGCGCGCGAGGTCGAGCCCGGTCGCGAGGTTCTTCGACGTCATGGCGGTGTAGTCCGCGCTGACGCTGAGCGCGTCGCCCAGCCGCGCGGAGATTTCAGCTTCGACGCCGATGCTCCGTGTACGTCCGATGTTTTCGTAATAGCCGAAGGGCGGCGTATTGGTCTCGACGAAATCGATCAGGTTGCCGGTATGGCGGGCGAAGCCGGTGAGCGAGGCGCGCAAGCGTCCGCCGAGCATCGTGCGGTCCAGTCCCGCCTCGAACGCCTGCGCCGTCTCGGGCAGAAGCGGATGGAACGGGTTTCGGTACTGCGAGAACAGCTCATACAAGGTCGGCGCCTTGAAGCCGGTGCCGAAATTGGCGCGCAGGGTCGTGGCGTCGTCCGCCTGCCAGGCGGCGGCGAGTTTGAGCGAGGTGTGGGTGCCGAACTCGGTGTCGTGGTCGAGGCGCACGCCGCCCGTCAGCGTCAAGCCGTCCAGCGGCGCGCTCTGCCATTGCGCGTAGGTGCCGTCGATGCGCTTGCTGCCATGGGTGGGGCCGGGATCGAACTCAAGGCTCTGCGTCGAGATCGACACGCGCTGCGTCTCCGCGCCGAAGACGAATTGGTTGCGGGCGTTCCAGTCGAAGATGCCCTGGTATTCGAGCCGGGCGGCATCGCCGCGGGCGAAGAAATTCTCCGCCGGCGTGAAGGCGCCGGTCAAGAAATCGAACTCGCCGAAATCCTTGCGGTTGCTCTGCGAAGCGATCACGGCCAGCCGGTTCTGGAAGCGTCCGCCCGCCAGGTTCACGTTTACGCCCGCATAACCGGCTACGAGGCTCGCGGTTCCGAACTCCGCATCGTCGCGGAAGCTGAAATCGGGCGGCGGGAAGCCGTCGAAGTCGGCATGCGAGTCCGTGTAATAGGCGCGCAGGTCGAGGCTCACGGAATTGGACGCTTGCCAACGCGCATTCATCGTCGCCCCGAAATTTCGGTAGGGATCGGTTTCGCTGTTTCCGTTGCGCGCATCGGCAGCCGAGATGCCATCGGTGCCGTAGGCGTTGACAGCCGCGCCGTAGTCGAGCGCGCCGGCGCTGCCGTTTGCCGCCGCATTGGCGTGCCAGGTACCGAAGGAGCCGCCTTCGGCGCTGGCCGTGAGCGCGAACGGCGTCTCGCCGCCGCGCCGGGTGAAGATGTCGACAACCCCGCCGATGGCGTCGCTGCCGTAGAGCGTCGACTGCGGCCCGCGCAGCACCTCGACGCGCGCGATGTTGTTGACCAGCACGTCGCCCAGGATCGCCTGGTCGTCGACCGCGCTCGGATCGTTCAGCCGCACGCCGTCGATCAGCACCAGGGTCTGTCCGGTCTCCGCGCCGCGGATGCTGACGCTCGTCGTCTGCCCGGTGCCGCCGTTGCGGCTGACCTCGAGCCCGGGCGTTTCGGCCAGCGCGTCGCTCAGCACCTCGATCTGCTGCGTCTCGATGTCCTGCGCGGTGATGACGGATATCGAAGTGCCGGTCACCTCCACCGGCTGCGGCGAGCGTGTCGCCGTGACGACGACGGTCTCCGGCTGGAGCGCGCCCTCATCGGCATGGGCGGCGCCAAGGAGAACAGCGGCGAACAAGAAGTTGCACGCGGAGGCGCGGAGTACGCGGAGTCCTCCGCGGCTCCGCGTGAGAACTCTTCTTGATCCCTGGATGCTGAATTCGTGCATGACGACCTCCCGTTTCAGGAGCCGTCCCGCGATGGGCGATGATGTCGATTCATGATGCCCCGCGCGACGACCCGTTCCTGTCGTCACGCGGATTCCCGCGGCACCTCCGGCACACCCCGACCGGCGGTACAACGACGGCGCGAGGCAGGTCTCCTGGCTCCCGGGTCGTTGCGCGTCGCCCGCCTTCCCAGGGCCTTCGGCCCAAGTGGCACATGGACGACCGCTCGCCGGTCACAGTTGCGGGGGCAGCCGCGGCATCACCGCGTTCCCTAGACTCGCGCGTTGAGCGACGGTAGGCGCGACCGGCCGTCGGCGTCAATCGCCCAGACGGCGGTCCCGACTGACTCGGCTCAGGAGCCAAAGCGAAATATGGTCGATTGCAGTCCCCCCGATGATAGGAGCGGTTGGAATGAAGTTCCGTTTAGGCTTTACCGCCTTGGCCATCGCGACGCTGGCCGGCATTTCCGCCGCAAGCGCCATCGGTTTCAGGACGCTCCACGTCTTCACCGATAAGCAGGGTGGATTCACCAGCGCTGCATTGGCCTTGGGTCCGAACGGCAACCTGTATGGCGTTACCGAAGCCACGGTGTTCAGTGTGGCCCCCAAAGGAAAATTTCAGCTCATCCACCGATTCGGCAATCTGGACGGCGTGGACGGCGAATGGTCGGGAGTCGTCTTCGACAGCGCAGGTAACATGTTTGGGACCACGCAGTCGGCTCACGGCTTCGGTTCAGGCGTGTACGGAACAGTTTTTGAGATCGACAGCACGGGGCAGGAGACGATTCTGCATCAGTTCACTCCTGCCCCGAACGGCAGTGTTCCGCTGCAAGGTTTGACCTTCGACAGCCTTGGAAACCTCTATGGCACGACTTCGAAAGGCGGACTTGCTTGCCATTGCGGCACGGTATTCCGCATTACCACGGCGGGCGATTTTACCCTTCTCCACAGTTTTGCCCCGACCGAAGGCGCCCTCCCGTGGGGAGGACGGCTAATTATCGATCACGAAGGAAATCTGTTCGGCGTGACCAATCAACAAGGACCCAATAACTGCGCTACGGGCATAGGCTGCGGCACGATCTACAAGCTCGACACTTCAGGGCTGCTTACGGTCCTCTATGCTTTTCAGGGCGGCAACGACGGATCTCAGCCGCAAGGTTCGCTGCTCGCGGATGGCTCCGGAAATCTCTATGGCACAACCTTCTATGGTGGCGGCGGCAGCGCCTGTAGCTTTGGCTGCGGTACGATCTACAAGCTAGCGCCGGATGGAACGGAGACGGTGCTCTATGCTTTCCAGGACGGAAGCGACGGCGCATTTCCCGAAGCCGGCCTGGTCAGGGACAGTGCCGGCAATTTCTATGGCGTGGCGTTTGAGGGCGGCGACAAGCTTTGCCGCAGCGGCGGCAATGGCTGCGGCACCGTCTTCGAGCTGACTGCGAACGGGCAGTTCAGCGTGCTGCACACCTTCAAAGCGACGGACGGTGCGAATCCTGCGGGCGAACTCCTGCTTTCCAAGCGCACATTGTTCGGCACGACTGCGACCGGCGGCGGCACGGGCTGTGGCGGCAATGGGTGCGGCACGGTCTTCCGAGTGGTTCTGTGATCTTCGAAGTGGGTTTCGTAGGGCCGCTCCAGGGCGGCCAATCCTTCGACGCGTCGCAGCCGAGCTTCGCCACCAAGGGCAGCTGCTGAAGCAGCTTCACGGGCGCGGACGCAGCTTGAGGTCAACCTTCCCATCGGGAAGCCGATCCCCAAATCGATGAAATCGCGGTTCAACCTCCCGCTTTCGGCTCAAGCTATTGGTCCGGTTTGTCAAACGGTCTGCTCCGTCTCGATCCATCGGCGGGAGGTTCAATTCAGGCGCACCTAGCCTGCCGACCGGGACGCGGGTTTTGTCGCATCGCAGCAAGCGGCAAAATTTATTTTTTCGCTGGGTTCGTGGCGGTTTTCCTTCTGCGTCGGTGTCGCGAAAGACCAGCGGCCGCTCGGCGTTTTGCATGCGCCGCGGCGGCTGCTCCGGTCGTCTCGCACCTGTGGGGATTTAGCGGAAATGGGATTTCGACCGTGACGGTTCAAGGGGTCGATCCAACTTTATTTTCGCTGCGCGTGCGAAAGGGCCGTTAACTTTCCTAGCCACCACTTGAGCGCCACCAACTCCGAGGCGTCCGAGCCGCGCATTGGAAGAACCCGATTCGGCAAGCAGGCTCATTCCATCCTACTTATATCCACGTTCTCTTTGCACATTGGTATCGCAACGCGGACATAGTACGCGAGTATTCTTCAGAGTATATCCATCCATTGCGCTAAGACGGTCTAGTACCGAATTTTTCTCGGGCAATATTTCATCGCAAAGCGGACATTTCCCGCCCTGCTCGCCAATCTTTCTAGCCTTCAACAATCGGCGCTCCCCTGGCTTTCCTCGCTCGTCGTATTGCAGTTCCTTTGCGATCTTGCGGCGGTATGCAAAGAGCGCCCCCTCGTCACCGTCGGCAAGCTCAGCCAGTCGGCGGCGAACTTCCTCCAGCAAGACCTTTGCGTTTACGAGTTCTTCTGGAGTGAGGTTTCTGTTGGGCACGCCATTCCCCGATCTCTGCAATCTTGGCACGATACCAGATATCGATCCCCTTCGGACAATGGCGCCCACTTTGCATCCGCGGCGCTCCGATGACATTCTCTGACTCACCGCTATTGCCCTGAGAGAGCACCATGAATCCCAAGCCCTGGCCCGCGATGTCCATTGCCGAGGCGCACCGGCTGCTCACCCAGCCCGGTTCGCCCTTCGAGATGGACGAGGCCGTGATCCGCGGCATTCCCACCCGGGTGTGGAAGAACACCCCGCCCACCTTGCGCGACCTCTTCGTGCTCGGCCGCGGCCATGGCGACAAGACGTTCTTGGTCTATGAGGACGACCGCGCCGGCTTCGAGTCGTTCTCGCGGGCCACGCTCGCGGTCGCCGCCGAGCTGACCGCACAGGGCGTGAAGAAGGGCGACCGCGTTGCCATCATCATGCGCAACCTGCCGGAATGGGCGGCGATCTTTTTCGGCAGCGCCATCGTCGGCGCCATCGTGACGCCTTTGAACGCGTGGTGGACGGGACCGGAGCTCGAATACGGACTGGTCGATTCGGGCAGCAAGATCGCCTTCGTCGATGCCGAGCGGCTGGAGCGCATCGGCGAGCATATCGTCAACTGCCCCGACCTGAAGCGCGTCTATGTCAGCCGCTATCCGGACGAGCTTCCGCATCCGATCGTGCGGCGGCTCGAGGACGTGCTCGGCAAGGTCAACGATTGGGGCAAGCTGCCCGCAGGCGAACTTCCCAGCGTGTCGCTCGCGCCCGAAGACGACGCGACGATCCTCTACACCTCGGGTACCACCGGCAAACCGAAAGGCGCACTCGGCAGCCACCGCAACATGCTGACCAACATCTTCTCGTCGGCCTCGGCGGCGGCGCGCAACTTCCTGCGCCGCGGCGAGCCGGTGCCGGCGCCCGATCCCAACGCGCCGCAGCGCTCCACCCTGCTCTCGGTGCCCTTCTTCCATGCCACGGGATGCTTTGCCGTCATGGGGCCGTCGCTCTATGCCGGCGCCAAGCTGGTGCTGATGCGCAAATGGGAGCCGGAGCTCGCGATGCAATTGATCGAGCGCGAGAAGATCAACGGCGCGGGCGGCGTGCCGACCATCGCCTGGCAGCTGATCGAGCATCCCAACCGCCACAAATACGATCTCTCCTCGCTCGAGAGCGTGGCCTATGGCGGCGCGCCCTCGGCGCCGGAGCTGGTGCGCAAGATCGTCGAGACTTTCCCGAAATCCTTGCCCGGCAACGGCTGGGGCATGACCGAGACCTCGGCCACCTGCACCACGCATTCGGCGGAGGACTACGAACACCGTCCGGATTCCTGCGGTCCGGCGGTGCCGGTGTGCGATCTCAAAGTGATGACGCCGGAAGGCAGCCGTGAGCTTGGGTTCAACGAGGTTGGCGAGCTGTGGGCGCGGGGCCCGAACATCGTCAAGGGTTACTGGAACAAGCCGGAAGCGACGGCGCAGACCTTCGTCGACGGCTGGGTGCGCACCGGCGATCTCGCGCGGGTCGACGAGGAAGGTTTCTGCTTCATCATCGACCGCGCCAAGGACATGCTGATCCGCGGCGGCGAGAACATCTACTGCATCGAGGTCGAGAACGTGCTCTACGAGCATCCCGCGGTGATGGACGCGGCGCTCGTCGCCGTGCCGCATCATAGCCTCGGCGAGGAGCCCGGCGCGGTGGTGCATTTGAAGCCAGGCCAGCACACCACCGAGGACGAACTGCGCGCCTTCGTCGCCGGCAAGCTCGCGGCCTTCAAGGTGCCGGTGAAGGTCGTCTTCTGGCCCGAAACCCTGCCGCGCAATGCCAACGGCAAGATCCTGAAGACGGAACTGAAGAAGATCTTTGCGGGGTAGCGGCGTCAGTTGCGGACGCACACTTCCGCGCCGCCGGGTGTCGAGCTGATCGGACCGCGGTAGCCCGGCGGACAGGTCAGCACGCCGTTGATCCAGGTGGGCGAGACCACCGGCGGCCCCGCCGGCGGTCCGTACTGCGCGCTGGCATTCAGGGGCAGAAACATTGCTGTCAGCATGGTGCAGATGGCGATGGTTCTCATTTCAATCCTCCTTCGGATTGCGGTGAACGCGGTTTTGGAGGCGAGACGTCCCGCTTCATTTGGGCGGCGGTGGCGGAGGTTTGTGTTCGGCCCCGCCCGTCTCGGGTCCGACCGGTCCCTTGTCTTGCGCTGCACTTGTCTCCTGTTTGCGCATCCGTCGGTCTTCGTCCGACTGCCGTTCTTGATTGGCAGAACGGACATCGCGATCGCTACGGGCAGTGTCGCTTGATTTGGAAACCGGTTGGTCCTTATCCGGGATGTTTTGTGCCCAAGCGGCGTTTCCCGCTGCGCCGGCAGCGAGCGCGATCCCAACACCCAATCCTGCCAGTTTGAGTCTCATGGCGAGTCTCCTATTCGAGCAGTTTCTCGACGATGGAATGCAGCGATAATCCGAGCAGCGGCAGGAACGCCTCGAAGAAGGTTCCGAAAAGCGCAAAGATCAGCCACTGCGCCGCGAACAAGATGACGGAGATCGCGACCAGCAGCACGAGCTTGATCCAGGCGTCGGCAACGGCGGCGAACAGCAGCGCGAAGACGATTCCGGCGGCGATCTCCACGGCGATCAGCACCCATTCGGGTAGCGGCGCGACCTGCCTCCCGTCCAGAATTCCTTCCGCGAAGTTCTCGTGGATGAGGACGCCGCTGATCGGTCCGGTCACCGCGTCGTGCACGTCGACCAGGCCCAGGCCGTCGGAGGAGAGCCACATTCCGCCGACGACGACCGCATTGTGGCGCAATGTGTCAAGCACGTCCGGGTCGGCCTTGAGCAGTTTTCCGGCGGGGATGGATTCCGTCTCGCTCGCGGGCAGATAGGTGACGAACTTGGTGGCCGTGCCGACCGCCGCCGCGGCGCGCGGGTCCTTGGCGCGCGCGATGGCGAGCGACAGCGAATCGATGCGGCCTTTTTCGCCGACATCGAGCATCGGCGGCACCTGCCGCTCGTCATAGGGCAGCTGGATATAGCCGCACGCGATGTTGCGGGCCGCCTTGGGCGAGATGGCGAAGCCGGCGGAACCGGGATTGTCCCAGCGTCCGTCCGCGACAAGCTTCGTGCAGATGCCGTAGGGCTGGTAGATGTCCGGCACCAGCCGGTAGGGCTCGATTGCGATGTTCTTGGGAAGGACGACCTTGATATCGTTGTCGGCGGCTTCGATCACCGCGCGGACGAGCGTGTCGACCTGCTGCTTGTTGACGATGTGGCTGAAATCGCCGACCGACACCGCGGTGACGCTGGGATCCTTGATGTGCAGGTTGAAGTCGAGGGCGATCAGCTGAACGTTGGCCTGGCGCAGGGCATCGACGATGCGCGCGAGATAGTGGCGATTGATCGGGCTCGAACCCTGCGGCTCGTCATGGATGTAATCGTCGTTGGTGACGGCGACGACCTTGATGTAGCGCGACTCCAGCTGACGCGCGGCATAGGTCCCCATCACCTGGAAGAATTTGTAGCGGAGCGAATTGAGATTGAGATGCTCGTTCACCCAAGGAGTCAGCGCGACGGTCGCCGCGAGGACGAGCGCCGCCGTCAACCAATAGCGCCGGCTCTTGCTTTGCAGAATTCCTGCGATGCGCCCCACCGCCATGTCGAGCCCCCTCGTCCATGGTCACGGCGGGGACACTACCATGACGTGTGACCGCTGCAAAGCGCAAATCGTTTGAGCTTTTCGCCCTCACACGCTGGGCGCCACCGGCTCATCGGCCAGAGTGGGGACCTCGCCCGCGAGCTTGCGCAGATTCTCGTTGTGGCTTTCGCGCGTGATCGGGAAGCGGCGCAGCATCGCCGCCGCCAGGACATAGAGCCCGACCACCACGATGAGATAGAGCAGGGAAAAATTGTAGACGATGTGCGGGTCGACCTTGCCCGGCACGGCATTCGCCGGAAAGCGCGAGACCCAGATGATGATGCCGGAACCGAAAAGGCCGAGCCCGGACGCCATCTTCTGCATGAAGCTCGAACCGGCGAAGAACACGCCCTCGGAGCGCTTGCCGGTCCTGATCTCGCTGTCCTCGACGACGTCGGCAATCATCGCCACCAGCGGAATGCCGGCACCAATGGTGAGTGCGCTGCCAAGCGCATTGAAGAGAAAGAGCGCCGGCACCAGCGCCGGCGAACCGTTCTGATAGAACAGGCCGAGCAGCCTGAGCGCCAGCGGCACGATCGAGATCGCAAGCCCGATCAGGAACATGATCACGCCGCCGTCGCGCTTGCCGAAGCGGCGCGACACCGGGATGGCGATGGCGAAGCCCAAGGTCACCGCGATGAAGGTCGACAGCCCGATGAAAGCGATCTGCTTGTTGTCGAGCTGCCAGAGATAAGTCTGCAGATAGGTGTTGAGCGCAAAAACAAGACCGGTGGCAAAGTAGAACAGGATGCCGGCGCGCATCAGGCTGAAGAATGCCTTGTTGTTGAGGATGCGCAAGAGGTCGCGAAAATAATCCTTCACCTTGCCCTTGCGCTGCTCCGGCACCCGCAAGCGCGGAATGAATCGGTGCGTGCCCAGCGCAGAGATGAGGATCGCGCTCGCCATGACGATGGCCGCGGTGAGTCCGTAATGGCCGTAACCGGCTGGATTGAGCTGGCCCACCTTGTGCTGTGCATCCGGACTGAGGAAGACGCGAAATGCCAGCACATACATGGTCATCCCGCCATACCATGCGAAGAACAGCCGAAAGCCGAAGAACGAGGTGCGCTGGTCGTAGTCCTGGGTGAGCTCCGGCGCGAGCGCCGAGCTCGGAATTTCGTAGAATGTAATCAGAGTACGAACAAGAATGGCGACGACGACGAGATAGACGAACAATCCCTGCTGCGACCAGTTGGGCGGGTTCCAGAGCAGCAAATAGCTGATCGCCACGGGCAGCGCCGCCGCATACATCAAAGGGTGCCGCCGTCCCCAGCGCGTGCGCAGATTGTCGGAGGTGTATCCCACGACGGGATCGATGAATGCGTCGACCATGACAGCGACTGCGAGGGCGATACCGACCACCCCGCCGGGCACATGCATGACCTGGTTGTAAAAGAGAAACAGGATGGTCTGGAAACCGTTGTCCTTGACGCCGAAGGAGACCGAACCCAGCCCGTAGAAGAGCTTGGTGCGCAGCGACGTCATGTCGTCGCGCGGCGCGGCGGCCTGATCCATGCGGTCCTCCCGGCCGCCCCTGTCGAAGGCGCGGTCCAACCCTTTGAATCCAGCGTGCTTTAGGTGCTGACGGAATGTCAAATCGGGGCTTAGACGGCCTGGGGCGACCATTTCGCAAGAGCGCGCCGATAAGCCGGCCGTGCCGCCATGCGTTCGCGATACTCAGCGATCTCGGGCCCGAATTTGTCGGCAAGCCCAAGCCGCTCCGCCATGCCGAGCGCATAGATGACCGAGATGTCTGCGGCCGTGAAGCCTTCGCCTGCCATCATCGGCGCGCGCGCGAGCTGACGCGACACCAACGAGAGCCGGCTGAAAAACATGCGCTCCGCCGCGCGCGTGCCGAAGTTCTCCTTCTCCTCCGCCGGCGCCAGGAAGCGGCAGGCGACCACGATGTTGAGATAGGCGGCCAGACCCGACTCGCCCAGATGCAGGAACTGCTGATAGAGCGCAAAGGCGTCGTCGTCGGCTGCGGGCGCGAGCTTGTGCTCCTTGTCGTGGCGCGCGACGATGTATTCCAGCATGGCGATCGAATCGACCATGCCGACGGAACCGTCCCGCATCGCCGGAAGGAATCCCGCCGGATTGACGGCGATGAACTCCGAGTCTTCCATCCGCTTGCGCAGGTCGACGGGCCGCACGGTGTAAGGGATGCCCAGTTCCTCCAGCGCCCAGATCGGGCGGAACGACCGCGTCGGCTCCACGCCGTAGATCGTGATCATGCGGTTCTCCATCCTGCCGGCTCAGCCTGAGCGGGCCGATATCCCCAGTCAACCGGGCCGTCCATGAGTGCGGCGCATCCCCGCCATCCACGTCCGAAAATGGCCAGCAAAATGCGCGGGGGATGCTTATATTGGCTCTCATGACGCTGCCTCCCCACGACGTGTGCTACCGCGCGCTCTGCATCCGCGATGCCGCTTTCGACGGGCGGCTGTTCGTCGGCGTGACGAGCACGGGCATCTATTGCCGTCCGATCTGTCCCGCGCGCACGCCCAAGCGCGAAAACCTGCGCTTCTACCCGAGCGCAGCAGCGGCGCAGGAAGCGGGCTTCCGTCCGTGCCTGCGCTGCCGGCCGGAGATCTCGCCCGATGCCGCCGCCTGGCGCGTCACCTCGAACACGGTGTCGCGCGCGCTGGCGCTGATCGGCGAGGGACTGCTCGATGGCGACAGCGGCGTCCAGGCGCTTGCCGACCGTCTGGGCGTCGGCGAACGGCAATTGCGCCGGCTGTTCGACCAGCATCTGGGCGCGCCGCCGATCGCGGTGGCGCAGACGCGGCGCATCCTCTTCGCCAAGCAGTTGATCCAGGAGACGCAGCTTTCGATGACCGAGATCGCGTCGGCGTCGGGCTTCGGCAGCGTGCGCCGCTTCAACGACGCGTTCGCCAAGCTCTATCGCAAGCCGCCGCGCGAGCTGCGCCGCAAGCATATGGCGCCCCAATCCGGGGTGACGCTCAAGCTCGGCTATCGCGCCCCCTACGATTGGGACGCGATCGCGGGCTTCCTGGCGGCGCGCGCGATCGACGGCGTCGAGATCGTGGAGCGCGAGCGCTACGCGCGCACCATCGAGATCGGCGGCCATGCCGGCAGCGTCGAGGTCCGTCCCGGCGCGGGCCATCTCAAGGCGACGATCCGCTTTCCGGATGTCTCCAAGCTGCTCGGCATCGTGGCGCGTCTCAGGCGCTTGTTCGATCTTGACGCCGACGTCCTTGCCATCGGGGCGCATCTATCGAGCGACACCGGACTTGCACCGCTCGTCTTGAAGCGGCCGGGGTTGCGCACGCCCGGCGCCTGGGACGGTTTCGAAAGCGCCTGCCGCGCGGTCTTCGGCCAGCAGGTGACGGTGAGCGCGGGCCGCAGGCTGGCGAGCGAGCTGGTGCGGCGCGTGGGCCGTACCGTGGATGCGCAGACCACCGGCGATGCGCGCCTCCACCGCATCTTTCCGACGCCTTCGCGCGTCAGGAGCGCCGAGCTCTCGTCCATGCCGATGCCCAGGCAGCGCATCGCTGCGCTCAAGGCGCTGGCGGAGGCCGCATGCGCCGATCCGCGCCTGCTCGATCCCACCGGTACCTATGAAGAAGCGATGCTGCGTCTGACCGCGCTTCCCGGATTCGGTCCGTGGACGGCGCAATATTGGGCGTTGCGCGCACTGCGCGACGGCGACGCGTTTCCGGCCGCCGATGTGGCGCTTCTGCGCCATCCGGCGGTGGCAGGGCAGGGCGGACGGCCGACGCCGAAGGCGCTGCTCGCGCGCGCCGAAGCGTGGCGGCCGTGGCGCGCCTATGCCGCGCAGCATCTGTGGACCTCGGATGCGGAGGCGGCTCATGGCTGACGCTCTCGCGCTCGAGTGCGACCGTCTGCCGACGCCGCTGGGAGAAGCGGTGATCGTCAGCGACGCGCAAGGCGCCGTCCGGCTCTTCTATTGGGACGATCTCCAGCACCGCTGGCAGGACGCGCTCAAGCGGCGCTATGGCGCGTTCGATCTGAAGGAGCGACGCAACCGTTTCGGCCACAAACAGGCGCTGGCACAGTATTTCGACGGCGACGTCTTCGCCATCGACAGGCTAGCGGTCGCCTTCGCCGGCTCGCCGTTCCAGCTTCTGGTGTGGAACGCGTTGCGAAAGATCGCCGCCGGCACCACCACCTCCTATGGCGCGCTGGCCAGGAGCATCGGCGCGCCGGCGGCGGTGCGCGCGGTCGGCCTCGCCAACGGACAGAACCCCGTCGGCCTGATCGCGCCGTGCCATCGCGTCATCGGCAGCGACGGCTCGCTCACCGGCTATGGCGGCGGCTTGCCGCGCAAGCGCTGGCTGCTCGAGCACGAAGCGCGCCATGCCGGCAACACGCTCTTCCGAAAGGCATCCGCATGAATCCGCTGGCACCGCTGCACGCCGCATCCGAGCTTTTGATCCTGCCCAACGCCTGGGACGCCGGCAGCGCGCGTCTCGTCGAAGTCGCCGGGGCCAAGGCGATCGCCACGTCCAGCGCCGCGGTGGCTTGGGCGCAGGGCTATCCCGACGGCGAGGCGCTGCCGTTCGATGCGCTGCTGGCGACGTTGCGCGCGATGGCGCGCGTGGTCGGCGTCCCGCTCACCGCCGATATCGAACAGGCTTATGGCGCGACGCCGGCAGCCGCGGCGCAGAATGTCGGCGCGGTGCTCGAGGCGGGCGCCTGCGGCATCAACATCGAGGACGGCAGCGAGGCGCCCGAACTGCTCTGCGCCAAGATCGCGGCGATCAAGGCGAGGTTCGGCGCGCGCGTCTGGCTCAATGCCCGCACCGATGTGTTTCTAAAGTCGCTGGTGCCTGCGGCGCAGGGCTTCGAAGAGACCGTGCGCCGCGCGATGCTCTATCAGGGCGCGGGCGCCGATTCGATCTTCGTCCCGGGCGCCGTCGAGGACGACCTGCTGGTGCGGCTGGTGGCTGCGATCGACGCGCCGATCAATCTGCTCGCCTGGCCGGGACTGCCCGATGCCGCGCGCCTCAAAGCCATCGGCATCCGCCGTTTGAGCGCCGGCGGCGGCGTGGCGAAAGCATCCTTCGATCACGCTTTCGTGCTTGCGCGCGATTTCCTGCGCGACGGTCGCTCCGAGCCCTTCACCCGGCCGCTCAATATCCCCGAGGGCCTGAACGCACAGATGAAGCGATGACGACCGCTCTGCGCGTTGCGGCGGGCGGATAGGCGTCACAGTCCGCGCTTATGCTACGCTCGCGCCGAGTCGAACACGCACGGCCGATGACGTTGTGGTCCCGGATTCGCAATGCCGCGTTGGCGCTCGCGGCGGGCATGGCGGTGGCGCTCATCGCCGTCAGCCTGATGGGCACGGCGCGCGCCTGGACGATGCCGGTGGCGACGGTCGCCGCCGCGGTCCTGGCCGGCATCGTCGCGCTGCGCGTCCGCGCCGAGAACGGCACGATCGATCTCTCCGCCGCGCAGGCCGAGATCGTCGGACTTCCGGCCGTGGCGCGCGCCGTCTTCGAGCGGCTGCCCGATCCGTTGATGCTGATCGACGGGGCGGGCCGCGCGCTGTTCGCCAACCGCGCGATGCGCGGCGTCATCGGAATCGATCCCGCGCGCAAGCACATTTCGGCGCTGCTGCGCACGCCCTCGGTGCTCGAAGCCGTCCGGCGCACGATGGCCGGCGGCGAGACGGCGTCGGTCGAGTTCACGCTGCCGGTGCCGGTGGAGCGCACCTATGTCGCCCATGTCGCGCGCGCCGAGGGCAATCCGATGCTCACCATCCTGGTGCTGCACGACCTGACCGCGATGAAGCGTGCCGAGCAGATGCGCGCCGACTTCGTCGCCAATGCGAGCCATGAGCTGCGCACGCCGCTCGCCGCGCTGTCGGGATTCATCGACACCTTGAAGGGCCATGCGCGCGACGATGCCGCGGCGCGCGAGGAGTTCCTGGGCATCATGGCGATCGAGGCCGAGCGCATGCGGCGGCTGATCGACGATTTGCTGTCGCTGACCCGCATCGAGCAGAACGAACACGTTCCGCCGTCGGGCACGACATCGCTCGAGACCATCCTGCGCGAGGCGGTGGCGACGCTGACGCCGCTGGCGCGGGCCGAAAACGTCACCTTGGAGATGGAGGCCGCCAAGGATCTGCCGCCCGCCATCGGCGAACGCGACGAGCTGATCCAAATCTTCCAGAACCTGATCCACAACGCGATCAAATACGGCCGGCCCGGCGGCCATGTCTGGGTCAGTCTCGCCGCCGGCAGGGCCACCCCCGGACGCGGCGCGGAGACGATGCTCGCGGTTGCGGTGCGCGACGACGGCGAGGGCATTCCGCCGGCCGCGGTGCCGCGCCTGACCGAGCGTTTCTATCGCGTCGACGTGCAGCGCAGCCGCGAGAAGGGCGGCACCGGACTCGGCCTCGCCATCGTCAAGCACATCGTCAACCGCCACCAGGGACGGCTCGCCATCGAGAGCCGCGCCGGCGAAGGCAGCACCTTTACCGTCCTTCTTCCGGCCGCCCCTGCGGCAGCCGTCACAGAAATGTCGTAGAACTGTCACACGGCTTTGGCGGACGCAGCCTAGTCAGCATCCAAGGGACGGCGGGACATGAACGATCATACGGTCAAGGCATTCACCGAGAAGCTGGAAACGCTCGCGGCCACGGTGGCGCAGATGGGCGGCATGGCCGAGGCGCAGCTCGCCGACGCCATCGAGGCGATCGCCAAGCGCGATACCGCCTTGGCCGAACGCGCGGTCGGCGGCGACCGGCTGATCGACGAGCTCCAGCTGTCGATCGAGGACCAGTCGCTCAAGCTGCTCGCCTTGCGCCAGCCCATGGCGGTGGACCTGCGCGAGACCCTGGCCGCGATCAAGATCGCCAGCGAGCTCGAGCGCATCGGCGACCTCGCCAAGAACATCGCCAAGCGCGCCATCGTGCTCAACCGCGAGCCGCCGATCCGCCTGACGCAGTCGCTCGCCCGCATGGGCCGCCAGGCGTTGGCGCAGCTCAAGCACGTGCTCGACGCCTATTCCGACCGCGACGCGGAGGGCGCGCAGACCGTGTGGCGCCAGGACGGCGAGATCGACGAGACCTACAACAGCCTGTTCCGCGAACTCCTGACCTACATGATGGAGGATCCGCGCACCATCGGGCTGTGCACGCATCTTCTCTTCGTCGCCAAGAACATCGAGCGCACCGGCGACCATGCCACCAACATCGCGGAGGTCGTCTATCACATGGTGAGCGGCGGCCATTTGGCGAGCGAACGGCCCAAGGCCGACAAGACCAGCGAGACCTCGATGACCTTCGAGCGCAAGGCGTGACATGAAGCCCAATGTCCTGATCGCGGAAGACGAGGGCGCGCTGCTCACCCTGCTGCGCTACAATCTCGAGCGCGAAGGCTATCGCGTGGTCGAGGCGCGCGACGGCGAGGAAGCGCTGCTGGTGGCGGCGGAGGAGCGGCCCGATCTGGTTCTGCTCGACTGGATGCTGCCGCAACTTTCCGGCATCGAGGTCTGCCGGCGCCTGCGCGGGCGCCAGGAGACCCGCAACGTCCCCATCATCATGCTGACCGCGCGCGGCGAGGAGCAGGACCGCATCCGCGGCCTCGACACCGGGGCCGACGATTACCTGACCAAGCCGTTCTCCATGACCGAGCTCCTGGCCCGGCTGCGGGCGGTGATGCGCCGCATCCGCCCGAGTCTCGCCGAGGACGTGATCGCGATCGGCGACATCGAGATGGACCGCGCCGCCCACCGCGTGCGCCGCGCCGGCAGGGAAGTCCATCTCGGCCCCACCGAGTACAAGCTGCTCGACCACCTGATCCAGCATCCCGGCCGCGTCTTCTCGCGCGAGCAATTGCTCGACGCGGTGTGGGGCAGCGACGTCTATGTCGAGGCCCGCACCGTCGACGTCCATGTCGGCCGCCTGCGCAAGGCGCTCAACGTCGAAGGCGTCAAGGACCCGATCCGCACCGTGCGCTCCGCCGGCTATTCGCTGGACGACACGGTGGCGGCGTAGGACGTCTTCGCGCACGCGTCAGCTCAAAAGCGCCCGCAACAGCAAAGCATCTGCTTGAGCCGAACGCTACTTGTCCAGCACCTTAATCTTGTCGTCCGCGGTCGCTGGGCGGTGAGGGATCGAATCGTCCAAGATCTCGACGCCCGCGATGACGTTCGCGTCGGCGATCTTCGGCAGGAAAACCAGCGCGCCGTCTTCGTCCGAAAGCTCCGCGCCCGTCAGGGCGAAGCGCTCCCTCACGAAGGGCAGCGCGGTTTCGAGATATATGAGATTGTTCTTGTCGCGGCCACGGCGGGTCGCGATGTCGTCGAGCATGGCATTGACCGCGCGCCTGAGATCGCGCTCGATCGCGCTCTTCAGGAGCGCACCGTCATTCGCGGTAAGACTGTTGTCGCCGGTGAGCGGAGTCGCCTTGGTCTCGAAGGCCATGTAGCGCGTGGTCCAGGGTTTGGCGCCTGTTCCGCCGGGCTTCAAAGTTGCTTTGAGAATCACGGCCGGCCGCACATCGGTGTCGTTTGAATACGTCAGCACCGTGTAGGGATCGACCTCGAGCGTGGGGCTGTCGGCGACGGGCGCGGCGGCGAACGCCTGGCCATAGCGGCCCGAGGCGATCGCCTGCTGCGTGAGCGTACTGGCTTCCGGCACAAGATCGACAAGGAGTGCAGACTGCACGCTGCCGACCCTGTGCTTGCCGGCGGCCGACCCGACGGAGTCCGCGAGAAGAACGCCGAGGAGGCCGAACATGACCCCGTTGCCGCGTTGCTGGCCGGATACGATCACAGCGCTGTTCGGTATGCGATAGGTTCCTATCGGCAGATCGGTCCAGCCGCTCGGCCCCGTGCTCGAGAAGGTTACGGCTATAGGCTGCGATTGCGGCGGCGGAGGCTGCACGAAGTCATAGGTTGCGCAACCTGCCAGCATGACGGGCGTCGCCAGCAGGATAAGTAGAAATCTCGCACCGTTGAATGTCATAGCGGTCCCCCCGGCCCTCAATCGATAGCGAGTCTAGAGCACCGCGGAAATGTCGGCAATCGGAGCGGGAGGGTGCTTGCAATCGGCCTTTCGATGTCCCCGTTTTGGCCGTCGACGAGGGGGGCCGTTCGGCAGCCACATCCGCTCCATGGAGCGTAGGGCAAGCTGACGCCCGCTACGACCATTTACCTCCTTCGTCATCGCGCTCGCGTATTGCTTGGGCAGTTTCGTGCCCGCGATCTGGCCGAGGATCCACAGCCGCGCGCCGGTGATGCCGCATTGGTCGTGCCAGCCTTTGAGCTTGGCCTCGGCCCGCGGCGGGGTGAGCAGCGAAGAGGCTAGAGCAATTGCGCGATCGGTTTCTGGAGGTCCTTGGGTTTGGTCGTCGGCGCATAGCGCGCGACCACCTTGCCCGCGCGGTCGACGAGGAACTTGGTGAAGTTCCATTTGATGCGGCCGCCCAAAAGGCCGGGCTTCTCGCGCTTCAGATAGGCGTAGAGCGGATGGGCGTGCGCGCCGTTGACGTCGATCTTGGCGAACATCGGGAAGCTGACGCCGTAATTGACCTGGCAGAATTCGCCGATTTCGCTTTCGCTGCCGGGCTCCTGCGCGCCGAACTGGTTGCAGGGAAAACCCAGCACGGTGAAGCCGCGGCCACCCAAATCCTCGTACAGCTTTTCGAGTCCCTCGTATTGCGGCGTGAACCCGCATTTGCTCGCAGTGTTGACGATGAGCAGCACCCGGCCGCGATAAGACGCGAGCGGGACGTCCTCCCCCGCCAGCGTCTTCGAGGTGAAATCGTAGACGCTGATCACCCCGCCATCCGGCCCTTGTCGCGGCGGTGGTTCTGCTGCGGCTGATAGGCCTTGCGCGCATGCGCTTCGCAATAGGGCGAGCCGGATTTGGGATTGCGGCCGCAGAAATGGAACTCGTTCTGCGCCGGATCGCCGATCGGCCAGCGGCACATGCGGTCGTTGATGGTGAGCACGGTGGCGTGGCTGCCGTCGTCGAGCACCAGCGGATCCTCTTCCACGACCGGCGGCGCGGGCATGTGGGAGCGCAACGAGACCTTCGGCGCCATCGGCAGCCGGGGCCGTTCGCTGCGCGACGGGCTGGCCCGGCCGGCGAGTCCCAGGCGATGCACCTTGCCGATCACGGCGTTGCGCGTCACACCGCCCATCGCCCGGGCGATCTGGCTGGCCGACAGGCCCTCGGTCCAAAGGTTCTTGAGCTGCTCCACGCGGTCGTCGGTCCAGTTCAATTGCGTCATCTTGGGGCTCTCCTGTCTCCAGCCACAAGATATCGTAGCCCCCGAATCGAGAGTCACAAGCCCTAAGGGGTCTGCACAAGTGCTTGTCCACAAGATTGCGCGGCCGCTGTCTCAGTTTGAATATATTCCCAGGCGCTCTTCCAAACCTGAGCGGTCAATAAAATTGACCAGATCGGCCATGGAAATCGGCGCAGTCGCGATCTTCGCCGCCATAGCAGGAGTACGGCCATTTAGAGATGCGTGCGGCCGCATCCAATTGTACCAGAGAAAATAGAGCGCTAGCGCGTGGCAGTGATTTTCAATCTTCTTGCTATGAGCATTGGTTAGGCGTGTGAAGCGGCGCATGGACATACGCATAGTCAGATTGCTGCGTTCAACATGCGAAGTCGAGATGTGATGCAGTGCGGGCTTACCGCAAATCTTGTCCTTATGTGCGCCAATGCACTCGGCAGGACTGTAACGCTTCTCCGGCGTCTTACTAGCTGCATCCGAATAGATTTTCACAAGCTGAGCATAATCAACATCCGTTCCGAAAGCCTTTTCGACCGCTTTAAGGTAACCTGGGAAGCCGTCCGTTGTGAGCTGGATGCGATCCCGAAGGCGGAAGGCGAGATCGTGCATGAACGCGCCGCCGGTCTCGGCATCGCGGCCGCCGACGCGCCACGTAACAATCAGCTTCGAGTCCTGGTCAAGCGCGGTCCACGTCCACGTGTCGCCAGCCGTTCCGGCGGCCTTCATTTCTTTTGGAGCGTTCTTCGCTTTTGCATAGCAGAATGACCAAATCTCATCACACTGGACGCGCCTGGACTGGACCTCGCGGACCTTTTCATCATGGAAGCGCTCTGCGATCTCGCCTGCATCGACCAGTAACTTTGTGACCGTATTGATCGACACTCCACAAATGCGGGAGGTCGAACGCATGGACGACCCCTCCACCAGCATTGAGAGAATTTGGACACGAGTGGAGAGAGGTAGCCTGTTCATGTACTGAACTATATGCTTGCTATACAATAATAGCAAGCATTATTTTCATCTTAGCTTCGCAGTTATCTCTTCAAAATCTGGTCGCATCATGTCCCGGACGAAGCTAACAGGGACGCGCAAGGCACTGGCCACGACATCGTAACTAATCTCGTTGGCTGCAATTTTCCCTTTATATTCAAGACGCTTAGCTTCTGGGCATAGAACCATCATGGACCGCCAAGCTGCCTTTTGCTCGGCTCTATACTGGGGCGACGTTGCCTTGTTCGGGTCCCCGAACTTCTCAATCTGAATATCGAACTTCTCTGGCGTGTCTGCTTTCTCATCAGGTTCGTCGAAGACGTGCATCAACTCTTTGGTGTAAACAGCTCTGCGCCAATGATCGCCAAGGGGCGACATACACATCGCCCTCGAAATGACGATCAGGCACTCATTTTCTTCGAGCGGCACCGGAGGCCCAAGCGGACCCTCAATATAGAATCCGCGCATGGCCAAAGGGTCAATGACGCTTGTCCACTGCTCTTTGACTTTGGTGATGTGAGAAAGTGCAACGGCCTGATCCTTTAGCCACTTGGTGCTGATTACCCCCTTTTGATCTTGAACAGCCGAATAGAGCTTTGAAAAAGACATTAAAAAGGGCGCCTTTTGCGGGGCGCCCTTTTTAGGTTGGAAAATGACTTTTGGTCAAGTTCCGTTAGTCGTGAGTCAACTCGTTCTCCGAATCCGCATTGTGGGGATCGGCGAAGAACTTGTTCATTTCGCGCGCCATATCCTCTGGCGTCGCGTCGGCACTGGTGCCAGGGAAAAACTTAACGTTTTTCACCTTGTTGTCTCCGAACAGTCGCTTTTTCAGCGCCTCAAGTTCGATCTGCATGGTCTACCTCCATCTAGCAGCCGCCGCCGCTTTAGCAATCTCGCTACGGCGGCCACTGCTCAAATTCTCTGCCCGCGCTTTCGCGCCGGCTTTTCCACTTCTCGTGCGACCAGAAGGAGGGGCAGAACGCTCCTCAACCTCTCCTGTCGCTATACGCCCCACCAGGACCGCGCAGCCAATGGTATCGGCTGGACGCTTTTCCCCATTGGGGCCTTTCGGCATTGCTCTAACCTCGTTTCCGGTAAGTCATTTCGACTCACCTTGATTGTTGCGGACTCCCGATTCGTTCTCTTGACAAGAGGAACAAATCGTGTCCAACGGCAGCGTCAGCGTACAGAGCATTTGCATGTATAGCAACTACTTGATCGCACAATGCACTCTTGCAAATGAATTCGTGATGAACTTTTGGAGCCGAATTTCATCGCAACTTGCATTCCGACGCCACGCTGCGAACGCTGTTTAGCGCGATTCCACCGTCGCAATGCAAACGTACGAGGCGACATTTTGTGCCGCAACCCACGAATTCCGCCAGATTGTTACCAGATTTTGTAGCTCCTGGTGCCAAATCGGCTCTTCCGGCGGCGCGCGCCGAACACGACTCAACTGGTGGCGCGAAACGAAATTTCAAGGGTATTCGCCGCCAGAAAACTGGAGCTATCGCCAGTTGGCGAAATTCTTACAGAAGCCGTTTTCGATGGGCCAGAACCAGTGCAATCAATTGCACTTGTCGCGCCTGACAGCCTACAAGCCTCCGGCCGGGAGGGCTTTTTCCCTTCGTAAAACGCTGTTTTTCTTAGGCATTTTCTAGGATTGGAATCATATCAAACTGATCAGCACCATTGCGCGGCCGCCGGACGGCGTGCGCGGTCCGGGACTCAGCGTCGGACCGCGTCGCGTCGCGCCGCGATTCTACCGCCCGGCCAGGACCTTGATCGTCTTCTCGCCGTTGGGAGAGCCGAGCCCGCCGACGAGGTCGTAGCCTTTGACCGCTGGATAGACGCCGCTGACATTGCCGACCACGTCGTGGGTCAAGTTCCTGTCGCCCTTGAGCGCGCCGTAGAGAACCGGGTTGAGGAAGCCGATCGTCGCGCCGCCCTGCGCGGTCGCTTTCTGATTGGCGAGCGCGGTGAAGCCGGCCCAGATCGGCGAGGAGAAGCTGGTTCCCGCCCAGCCGCCGGAACAGCGCCCGTTGTGGCAGACGAACATGTCGAAATCCGCGTTGGCCGAAATGTCGGCGACGTTGCGCAGCGTCTTCGAGCCGATGTTGCGCTTGTTGATGTAGGGGAGCTGGTACGGCTCGATCAGGATGTTCTGGTCGACCGAGGGGCCGGCGGCGCTGTCCTCCCAGCCGGGCTCCGACTGCCATGCGCCGCCCGGACCCGTCGTCACCAGATCCGTGCCGCCGACGGCGGTGATGTTGGCGTCTTCCTCGGGCCAGGGGCCGCTGTCCTGAAGCGTCGAGAAGTCGCCGCTGGCGGTCATGTAGCTCTGCCCCTGCGCCGCCATCTCCTGATAGAGCGGATCCTCGACCGCAAAGACCTCGTCATAGCCCCATGAGGTCGAGAGCTGCTTGGACGTGTTGTCGCTCGCCATGGCCTCTTCGACCGCCACGGGATCGCCCGCGACATAGACCTGCACCTGCGCCATGCCGGGCGCCATCGAGATCGCGTAGTCGACGTCGAGCACCTGCTCTGCGTCGTTGCAATGCCCGCAATCGACCGGCGTGCCGTCGACCGAGACCCCGTTCACCGGCACGCTCAAGGTCTCGCCGACGGTGCTGAAATACAGAGCGATGTCGCTCGGGATATAGCCTTCGAGCTCCATCAGTCCGACGGATTGTCCGGCGCCGTCCAGCGTGGCCTTCGCGCCAGTCGCGTAATAGGCGGCGCGGAAATCGCTGCCGATGAAATTGCCGCCGGGCCCCGATCCGGTGCCGCCGCGCCGGCCACGTCCGCCAATCTCGGGCGCATGATACTTGGGATAAGGAAGCACATAGGTGCTGAGCCCGGTGACGTGGAGCACGGGCACGTTCAGCGCCAATGTCGGCTCGCGGTCCGGTGCCATGAAGGTGCGGTTCTGGGTGGGATGCGTGTAGGTGTTCAGCCGCACATGGAGCACGCGCGCGACGTCGCCGGCGCGGCCCTCGACCTGGAACATGTAGCGATTGGCATAGGTGCGCGTGACCTTGAGGCCCTGCGCGCTGAAGAAGCCCTGCGCGGCCGCATAGTCGCGCGCCGCAGGGCCGAATTGCTTGGCGAAACCGGCGACACTCAGCCAATGGCGATAGAGCGGACTCTCAGGATTGTAGAGCGCACCCAGGAGATCGTGCAGCCGGTCCAGATTGCGCATCGGCAGGACGACCTGCAGGCGCAGCGGCGTCGCGGGATCGACCGCGCCGGCAAACGCTGCGCGGTGCTGCGCCACGGCCTCGGGCACATGCGCGCTCAGAAGCGCTCCCGCCGAAGCCGCGGTGCCGCTTGCCGCGGCCATCGCCGCCGCCAGCACGAATATCCCGATCCTGCGCATACGCTACTCCCTTCGGAAAAGACGCGGCGAGCCTCACCCGGATGATGACGCCGATCAAGGCCCGTGCTTGACCCCTCGGCCATGGAGTCGGATAAACCGCGCCTTTGGCGCAGCCGGCCAAGCGCCACGGGAGATTTTCGTGCAGCCAGCGGTATTGCCGACCTATGCCCGCGCCGATGTCGCCTTCGTGCGCGGCGAGGGCGCCGATCTCTATGCCGAGGACGGCACGCGCTATCTCGATTTCGGCGGCGGCATCGCGGTCAATGCGCTCGGCCATGCCCATCCGCATCTGGTCAAGGCGATCACGGAGCAGGCGTCCAGGCTCTGGCACACCTCCAACCTCTACCGCATTCCCGATCAGGAGCGGCTGGCCAAGCGGCTGGTCGATGCGACCTTCGCCGATACCGTGTTCTTCGGCAATTCCGGCGTCGAGGCGATCGAAGCCTCAATCAAGATGGCGCGGCGCTATCAATACAAGCACGGCCATCCGGAGCGCTTCCGCACCATCACCTTCGAAGGCGCCTTCCACGGCCGCACGCTCGCGGCCATCGCGGCCGGCGGACAGGCGAAATATCTCGAAGGTTTCGGACCCAAGACGGACGGCTTCGACCAGGTGCCGTTCGGCGATATCGAGGCGGTGAAACGCGCCGTCGTGCCCGAGACCGCCGCGATCCTGATCGAGCCGATCCAGGGCGAGGGCGGCTTGCGCCCCGCGACGCCGGAATTCCTGCGCACGTTGCGTAAGATTTGCGACGAGCAGGGGCTGCTGCTGATCTTCGACGAGGTGCAGACCGGTGTCGGGCGCACGGGAAAACTCTTCGCGCATGAATGGTCGGGCGTGACGCCGGACATCATGGCCATCGCCAAGGGCATCGGCGGCGGCTTTCCTCTTGGCGCGTGCCTTGCGACCGAGCGCGCCGCCAGCGGCATGACCGTGGGTTCGCATGCTTCGACCTTCGGCGGCAATCCGCTGGCGATGGCGGTGGGCAATGCCGTGCTGGACGTGGTGCTGGCGCCGGGGTTTCTCGAGCATGTCGAAAAGGTCGCGAATTTCGCGCGCCAGCAGCTCGCGGGCCTCGTCGCCGCGCATCCCAAGGTGTTCGAGGACGTGCGCGGGCAGGGCCTGATGCTGGGGCTCAAGCTGCGCGTGCCGAACACCGAGTTCCTGGCGGAGCTGTTCAAGCAGAAGATGCTGGCGGTGGGCGCCGGCGACAACGTCGTGCGCCTGCTGCCGCCCTTGATCGTGAGCGAGGGCGATGTGCGCGAGGCGCTGACCCACCTCTCCGCCGCGGCGGACGCGATGGAGAAGAAGCAGTAGATTCACGCGGAGGCGCGGAGACGCGGAGACGGACGCGATATTCCTCCCCCGTTTACGGGGGAGGTCCGCCCAGAGGGCGGGGAGGGGGCGGGAAGCGGCGCGCCCCCTCCGCCTCGCATTCGCTCGGCACCTCCCCCGTAAACGGGGGAGGATCAACATCCGCGGCTCCGCGCCTCCGCGTGAAATACTTTCTGAACGCTGGATGAGTAAGGAACAATGACCCGTCACTTCCTCGACATCGCCGATTTCGACCGCGTCACGTTGCGCGCGCTGCTCGACGAGGCGAAGGCGCGAAAGCAAGACCGCGCCGGCCTGCCGCGCGGCACGCCCGATGCCGACCGCCCGCTCGACGGCCGCGTGCTGGCGCTGATCTTCGACCGCCACTCGACGCGCACGCGCATCTCCTTCGACGTCGCCATGACCCAGCTTGGCGGCACCACCATCATGATGAGCGGCCGCGACATGCAGCTCGCCCGCGAGGAGACCATCGCCGACACCGCGCGCGTGCTGTCGCGCTATGTCGACGCGGTGATGATCCGCCTGCTCGACCACGACATGGTGCGCGAGTTGGCCCAAAACGCCACCATCCCGGTGATCAACGGGCTGACGCGAATCTCCCATCCCTGCCAGGTGATGGCCGACGTGATGACCTATGAGGAGAAGAAGGGCCCGATCGAAGGCGCCACCGTGGCGTGGAGCGGCGACGCCAACAATGTCTGCACCTCCTGGGTGCATGCGGCAGCGAAGCTCGGCTTCGAATTGCGCGTCGCGGCGCCGAAGGAGCTGCAGGCGCGCGAGTCCCTGCGCGACTGGGTGCGGGCCGAGAAGGCGCGCGTCGCGTTCACCAGCGATCCGCAGGAAGCGGTCGACGGCGCGGATTGCGTGGTCAGCGACGCCTGGGTGTCGATGGGCGACGAGGACACCACCAAGCGGCACAATCTGCTCGCGGCCTATCAGGTCAATGCGCGGCTGATGGCGCGGGCGAAGACGGACGCCATCTTCATGCACTGCCTGCCGGCGCATCGCGGCGAGGAAGTCACCGACGAGGTCATCGACGGCCCGCAAAGCGCCGTGTGGGACGAAGCCGAAAACCGCCTCCACGCGCAGAAGGCGATATTGAAGTGGTGTTTGGGGGACTCCCGCCCCCCAATTTAGAGAGCGGGAGTCCGCCAATTCTATTTAACGGACAGTGCGAGATAAGAGATCGCCAGGAATATCAGCGATACTTCGCTTTTCCCGCCGAAGAACTCGAGTGTATAAACCAAGGCTAGAGCGAGGTAGATCGCTTTGTGCGATAGATGATTCACGGCACTTTCCTTTCCGGTTGAGTGCCGTCCGGACGGCGAGATGACAGGTTCGAACCATCGCGAATCTAGGCGGGGAGCACCCAAAGGTCGTTCGCGAAACTTCGCGAAAGTTCGCGAAGAGGACACGAACTCGCTTGGTCTGCAATTTGGTGCGTTGGTGCGAAGATACATGGTGCAACACGGATTGCAGCTTCAGGATGTTGCTCGACTGGTGTATGGCGACGAGGAAAGGGCGCCTCGGGTATCCGATGTGATCAACGGACGATATGCGCGCCCCAATGCAGACACGATTAGTCGATACGTGCAGGCACTAAAGATACCGCAGACTCATATCGACGATCTGTTCGGCCGGTTGAAACCGGCGGATTCACTCGCCGAAATCGAAAAAGGCATAGCTAGCCTCGCGCGTTCGCGAAGTGCTGACGTGCGCACGATCGAAACATTGAATGACGTCATCGCGTCTTTGAATAGGCAGCTATCGGATGTGGGTCTGTCTTACGAAGCGCTACGGCAGTATCTGATCGATTTCTTGACTGAGGTCGGAGACACAAATACCGATCCCGTTCTTTGGCCCGCAGCTCTGCGAAGCCTAGCCGGCGAAATAGGGCGGTTGCGGATTTCGCTGCTGGAAAAGACGAACGAACCGTCGCTGATTCAGGAACGCCGTATCAAAGCGGCGTCCGCGATCGCCCAGGGGGATCGTGAGACCGCGCGGCAACTGCTGGAACAAGCGTCCAGTATGAGCAGGGATCTTTACGAAGAATGTCGGGACAATTTCCTCAACACAGGTGAGAACTATGCACGCTCCCTTGCTTCGCTCGGTTCCTTGGCTTTCTCGGAATTCAATTACGAATACGCGAAGGACTGCTACAGTCGCGCTCTGAAAATCGAGGGTCTGCAGGCAGAGAGAAGGTTGCGATACGAACGTAGCCTCGTCATAGCTTTCACTGCGTTGATGGCGCGCTGCCGTGACACGAATGGCGCCCTCTCGATTCTGGAAGAGATGAAGAAGGAGGGCGTGAAGCCCGACGAGGTGACCTTCAATACGTTGATCAACCTGACGAACGACTACGCGACGGGTCGCGCGATTCTGGAAGAGATGAAGAAGGAGGGCGTGAAGCCCGACGAGGTGACATTCAGCACATTGATCAACCTGACGAACGACTACGCGACGGGTCGCGCGATCCTGGAAGAGATGAAGAAGGAGGGCGTGAAGCCCAACGAGGTGACATTCAGCACATTGATCAACCTGACGAACGACTACGCGACGGGTCGCGCGATTCTGGAAGAGATGAAGAAGGAGGGCGTGAAGCCCAACGAAGTGACATTCAGCACATTGATCAACCTGACGAACGACTACGCGGCGGGTCGCGCGATCCTGGAAGAGATGAAGAAGGAGGGCGTGAAGCCCACCGAGGTGACCTTTACTAAATTGGTCAGCATTGGAACGTCCTATGACGACGCTCGCAAGATTCTGGCTGATCTATTACAGTTCAGAGGTCGAAACCCTTCGGAGGCCGAACTCGCGAGTGCGATATCGAAGATTGTCGCTTTTTCAGATGCGGTTGAAGAAGTCTTGGAATTTAAAAAGTTGGGCTATTTCACCGGCAGGTCGGTTTATGAAGTTCTGTTTTCCCGGTCCGTCCTTGCATACAAAGCTGAGGCCCTCCTCGACATCTATTTCAATTTGCCTTATCGATTCAGCACAGCGCTTCAGAGCCCAATAAAGCAATACTGGGAGGCTGGACGCCTCGACGAAGCCTTGACGGTATCCGTGGCGGCCGCGTTCACGGCTGCTGCCGCCAAATTTTTCAAGTCTGAGTACCAATTTTGCAAAATTGAATTCGAGACCCGGTTGCAAGAAGCGGAAGAGGCAAGCACTGGCGATCTGCACTACGCGTACGGATTGGCTGCGGCGCTCAATCAGGAGCAGGACATTGCCCGTTTTCATCTCGCGAGAGCGCTGTCGCGAGCCACGCTGGAAGGTCGCGTGGTTCATATACAAAAGGTTTTGGCTACCTTCCGCTAACGTGATTGATCCGCAACCAAAGCAAGCAGGTCCGTCTACGCCGTGGGCCGCCTATCCCGCCACCGTCTTCAGCGCCTGCGGATACAGCCGGTGCTCCGCTTCCAGCACGCGCGCGGCGAGCGTTTCCACCGTGTCGCCGTCGAGCAATTGCACGCGGGCGACAGAGCGCATTGGCAATGGCCACCCGGACCGCTTAGATTGCGGCCGCACCGACAACACCCTGCTCCCGGCCCGGTCATGGCGTATTCCCTCTGCATCCTGGGCAGTTCGCATGCCGGCGCCATCAAGCAGGCATGGTCCAGCCGCGCCGCGGCGTCTTCGCCTTCGCTCACCTTTTTCGCCAAGGGCGGCGCCAAGATGCGCCAGCTCGCCTACCGCAACGGAATCATCGCGCACCCCAGCCCCGAGGTGCGGCTCGCTTTCCAGCGGACCTCGGGCGGCGAGGAGAAGATCGTCCTCGCGCGCTACGACGCCGTCGTCTTCTATGCGATCGGCCTGTCCTTCGACAAAGTGCTGGAGCTCGGCAAAGAGTTCGCGACCGTCAAGCATCTGAGGTACGGCGGCGAGGGCGCGCTGGTTTCCTCCGCCTGCTTCGCCGCGATGCTGCGCGCGACGATCGCCGAGAGCGCGGCGCTCTCGCTGCTCGCGAAGATGCGAAAGGATTACAAGGGGCCGGTCGTGGTTTGCCCGACACCCTTGCCTCCGGAGAGTTTGTTCATGGAGCAATTGCCGAGCATGCCGGCGCGGTTCGCCGATGCGTGCTATCTTGCGACACTCTACCGCGAAATGTCCGACGCGATGTCCGCGGCCTGCACCGAGCTGGGCGCCGCGCTGGTCGGGCAGGGCGACGACACCATCGCGCCGCCCTGCTTCACCCGCAGCGAATTCGCGCTCGGCGCGCCGATGAACAAGCGCGGGATGCGCGAGGAGTACAACAAGCACATGAACCAGGCGTTCGGCGCGCTGATGCTGGACGCCATCCTGGCGAAGCTGGAGGCTCTCTCGGGCGGCAAGCTCCCGTGCCCGGCGGCCTCGGACGCGGCCTGATCCTCGCCCGCACCGGCGCGGGGCGGTTCACGCGCCGCTTCGGCCTCTGCTAGGCTCGCCCATCACCTTCCATCGAGTTCATTTCCCCATGCCTCTCGGCCCCGACTTCCTCTGCATCGGCATGCACAAGGCCGGGACGCAGTGGCTCTACGACCAGCTTCAGGGTCATCCCGATTTCTGGATGCCGCCCTTGAAGGAGATGCACTATCTCGAGCGCGACTCGGACATCGGCCGCAATGCGCGCAAGGTGCTGGACCAGGAGCGCAGCACCTCGCGTCCCGGCGCCACGCGGCGCACGCCCATCGATGCGCGCGACCGCGCTTTCCTGGAGGAATACGCCTCGCACCGCGCGCTGCCGCGCGACGTCGCACGCTACGCCGCGCTGTTCGCGCACAAAGGCGATCGGATTTCCGGCGACATCACGCCGCAATATGGCGAGCTCGACGATGCGCTGGTGGCCGAAGTGATGACGGCGCTGCCGGACCTCGCGATCGTTCTTCTGGTGCGCGATCCGGTCGCGCGCACCTGGTCGCATATCAGCCAGTGGCACCGTCAGGGCCGCTTCGATCGCGGCGCGCTCGACAGCGCGCAGGCCTTCCGCAGGTTTCTCGAGCGCAGCGCCAGGCTGCAGAAATTCTCCAGCGCCACCCGCGTCGCCGCGCGCTGGAGCGCCCATGTGAGACCGGGGCGCTTCAAGCACTTGTTCTTCGACGACATCGCGGCGCGTCCGCAGGAAGCGCGGCGCGAGGCTCTGGTGTTCCTGGGCGCCGATCCCGGCAAGGAGAGCGCGGGCGTCGACGCCGCCTTCAACCGCAAAAAGGACTACAAGAAGCTGGAACTGACGCCGGAGCTGGAGCGCGCGCTCGCCGAGTTCCTGAAGGGCGAACTCATCGCCGGCGCGGCGATGTTCGGCGGTCCGGCGCGGCAATGGGCGGCAAAATACGGCTTCTAGCGCGCCCGAATTTCGCCGTGCTAAGAAGGACTTGGCCGACCCCACGGGCGGCGGGCGTAAGACCGGGCATGCATGATCGCGAACAAGGTTAAGCTGGTCGTCTGGGACCTGGACGACACTTTCTGGCAAGGCACCCTTGCCGAAGGCGGCATCACGCCTGTCGCGGACAATGTCGCGCGCGTCGTCGAGCTGTCGAAGCGCGGCATCGTCAACTCCATCTGCTCGAAGAACGATCACGCCACGGCGCGCGCCAAGCTCGAGGAGCTGGGCGCCTGGGACTATTTCGTCTTTCCCGTCATCCGTTTCGAGCCCAAGGGCAAGGCCATCGCCGAAATGATCGAGACGGCGGCGTTGCGCGCCGAGAACGTTCTCTTTCTCGACGACAATCCCGCCAATCTGGAGGAAGCGCGCTATTTCAACCCCGGCATCATGGCCGCGCACCCTTCCGACGTGCTCGAGGGTTTGCTCGATCATCCCCATCTCGCCGGCAAGCCCGATCCGGAGCTCACGCGCCTCAACCAGTACCGCTTCCTGCAGAAGAAGGCCGAGGTGCGCAGCACCAGCACGGTCTCCAACGAGGAGTTCCTGCGCCAGAGCGACATCCGGGTCACCATCGATTACGACGTGGAAGCCAATTTCGACCGCGTGGTCGAGCTCATCAATCGCGCCAACCAGCTGAACTATACCAAGAAGCGCCTGGAGAAGCCGGCCCAGCTCGCGCGCTTCCGCGAATCGCTGCGCGCCTTCGCCCTGCATTCCGGGTGCGTGTGGGTGCGCGACAATTACGGCGACTACGGCCTGGTCGGCTTCTTCCAGATGGCGCGCCGTCCCAACAAGAAGAAGCTGCGCCATTTCGTGTTTTCCTGCCGCACGATGAACATGGGCATCGAGCAATACATCTACGATCTGCTCGACCGGCCGGAGATCGACATCGTGGAGCCGGTCTCCTACGGCCTCGAGGGTCGAACACGCATCGACTGGATCAACAGGGGCGAAGGCCAGGGCGAAGACGGCGCGGCGAACGGCGGAAAGCTGCTGCTGCTCGGCGGCTGCGACCTGCTCCGGCTGTCGAGCTATTGCAGCACCAACCGCCTCGAATTCGTCAACAAGGTCAAATCCGGGCTCAACGTGCGCTACGACGATTTCGGCTTCCTGCTGAGCGATCGCGAGGCGCTGCGCAACTGTGCGGCGCTGCTGCCGACCTGGACTTACGAGGACGCGCTCGAATTCGACGAAGGCGTGGCGACCTCCGACCTGATCCTCTTGTGCATGTTCGGCGCCATCAACGGCGAATATTATGCGCTCGACGGCGTCCAGCTGCGACTGCCGGAGGAAGCTCTCGACGTCGAGATCGGCGGCGTGGCGCTGCGCGAGCGCGTACGCCGGCTCGAGATGGAACCGGAAGAATGCACGCGCCTCATCCTCAAGGGCTTCGACCGGGTTCATCGCCTGGCGCGCGACGAGGCGCAGATCTTCGTCATCGGCTATTCGACGTTGGCGGCGGGCAACGAAGAAAAATTGGCCAAGCGCAAAGCCTTCAACGAGGCCTGCCGGGCCTATTGCCTGGCCAATCCGCGCTTTCGCTACGTCGACGTCGATACGCTGATCCCGCGTCAGGAACTGCTCGACCAGCGCCATTTCTCGCCGGCCGGTTACTTCATTCTCGCCCGCCACATCCTGACCGAGTCCGGAATGCCCGGTCCGGCGCTCGGCACGCGCGACAGGGCCACTGCCGCTGCCCAGGAATGGGCGGCCCAGGCCGCGCAATAGCGCCCGCTCAGGCCCCGGCGGAACGTTTGGCGAGCGTCTGCGCCACCATCCTGAGCGCTTCGGGATAGAGCGTGTGCTCGGTCTCGAGCACCCGCGCGGACAGGGTTTCCACAGTGTCGCCGTCCAACACCGGCACGCGCGCTTGCACGACGATTGGACCGCTGTCGAGTTCGGGGACGAGAAAGTGCACCGTCGCGCCGCTCTCCTTCGCGCCTGCGGCAAGCACCTGTTCGTGCACCTTGGTGCCCTTGAACAGCGGCAGCAGCGAGGGATGGATGTTGAGGATGCGGTTCTCCCAGCGCTTGACGAACCACGCCGAATGGATGCGCATGAACCCGGCTTCGCAGATCAGCGCCACATCTGCCGCGCGCAGGGCCGCATCGATCTCGGCATCGAAAGCCTCGCGCGAGGGAAAAGGCTTGTGCGGGATGACGCGTGTGGCGATGCCGGCCTCGCGCGCGAACGCCAATCCGCCGGCGCTCTCGACATTGGAGATCACCAGCACGATCTCGGCAGGAAAGTCCGGCGAGGCTGAGGCCTCGATCAGGCTCTTGAGATTGCTCCCGCGGCCGGAGATCAACACCGCGGTGCGCACGCGGGGGCGGGTCACGATGTCAACCCAAATGGACTGGTATCAACCCAAAGGATTCCCCCTCTCGCCCACTTGGGGGAGAGGGTTGGGGTGAGGGGGTGCCGGAAGTCGGAACTCGGAAGGCGGAAATCGGAATCGACTGCATATACAGCGCGTTCTGACTTCTGATTTCTGACTTCTGCTTTCCGAATCCCCCTCACCCTTGCCCTCTCCCCCAAAAATGGGGGAGAGGGAATTCTTTTTCCAATTTTCAATTCTGTGATTGCATTCACCACTTGATCTGACCCCGATACACCACCTTCGCCTCGCCGTCGCCGCGGACGAGACGGCCGATGCGCTGCGCCTTTTCGCCCGATTCCTGGAAAGCGTCGATGACATGGCCCGAGGTCTTTACATCCGTCACCGCCACCAGCCCGATGCCGCAGTTGAAGGTGCGCAGCATCTCGGCGTCCTCGATGCCGGCGCTCCTTGCCAGCCAGCCGAACACCTTGGGCACGGCCCAGGCACTCAGTTCCACCTCGGCGTCGAGGCCGTCGGGCAGGCAGCGCGGCAGGTTTTCGGTGATGCCGCCGCCGGTGATGTGGGCGAGGCCCTTCACATGGCCGCTGCGGATGGCGGCGAGCGCGCTTTTCACGTAGAGCCGTGTCGGCGCGAGCAGTGCTTCGCCGAGAGTCTTGCCCGTGTCGAAGGGCGCCGGCATGTCGTGACCAAGGCCCGTCTGCTCCATCACGCGCCGCACCAGCGAGAAGCCGTTGGAATGCGCGCCCGACGAGGCGACACCGATCAGCACGTCACCCTCGCGCATCTCGAAGGTGCGCGGCAGGACATGGCCGCGCTCCACCGCGCCGACCGCGAAGCCCGCGAGGTCGAAATCGCCCTTGGCATAGAGGCCCGGCATCTCCGCCGTCTCGCCCCCGATCAGCGCGCAGCCGGAATCGCGGCAGGCGCGCGCGATGCCTTCGATCACCACCGCCGCGGCGTCGACGTCGAGCTTCCCGCTGGCGTAATAGTCGAGAAAGAACAGCGGCTCGGCGCCCTGCACGACGATGTCGTTGACGCACATCGCGACCAGATCCTGGCCGATGCCATCGAATCGCCCGCTTTCGATGGCGATCTTGAGCTTGGTGCCGACGCCGTCGGTTGACGCGACGAGGATCGGGTCCTTGAAGCCCGCTTCCTTGAGGTCGAAGAGGCCGCCGAAGCCGCCCAGCGCCGCCTCGCTGCCCTTGCGCCGGGTGGCCTTGGCCAAGGGCGCGATGCGCGCGACAAGTTCTTCGCCCGCGTCGATATCGACTCCGGCGTCCTTGTAGGTCAGAGAGTTGCGGCGGTTGTCGGACATCGCTGGCGACGGAAAAAACGTTCCGGCTTCGTTTAAGCAGGCGAACGCTGCGGCGCAACACTTGATTGGAGGAACCATGTCGCTCGAAGGCGCGATCGCCACCCAGCGCTTCGGACTGGGCGCCCGGCCGGGCGAGATCGCGCGCGCCAGCGCCAATCCGAAAGCCTGGCTGCTCGCGCAGATCGCGGGGCCCGCGCCGCAGCCCCCCGCGCCGCCGGACGGTTTCGCCACCGCCGGCCGCCTCGTCTCCGAGGAAGAGGAGTACAAGGCCGAGAAGGTCAAGAACAAACCCGCCAAGGCCGCGCGCCAGGAGGCCGAGGCCAAGGGCGAGTCCGTGCCGCCCAAACCGCCCAAGGACAATATCCGCAAGGAAATCTGGTTCGCCGAGATGGGCGCGCGCATGGCGCTGGGCTGCACCACCGACAAGCCGTTCGCCGAGCGGCTGGTGCGCTTCTGGAGCAACCACTTCACGGTCTCCACCGCCAAGCGCAAGGTGATGACCTTCGCCGGCAGCTATGAGCGCGAGGCGATCCGTCCCCATATCGCCGGCAGCTTCGAGGACATGCTGTTTGCGGTCTGCATGCATCCGGCGATGCAGATCTATCTCGACAACTGGCACTCGATCGGGCCGAACTCGCCCGCGGCGCAGAAGGGCGGCGGCAAGAAGGGCCTGAACGAGAATCTCGGCCGCGAGCTGATGGAGCTCTATTCGCTGGGCGTCGACGGCGGCTACAGCCAGGCCGACGTCATCGCCATGGCCAAGCTGTTGACCGGCTGGGGCATCTACGACGGACGGCCGAGCGGCTTCGGCTTCAACGAGGCGCGTCACGAACCGGGCGAGATCGTACTGCGCGGCAAGACCTATCCCGCCGGCTGGGACGGCAGCGTCGCCGCGATCAAGGATCTGGCCCACGACCCCGCCACGGCACACCACATCGCGACCAAATTCGCGACGCATTTCATCGCCGACGATCCGCCGAAGGAATCGGTGGCGCGGCTCGAGAAGGTGTTCAACGATACGCGCGGCGATCTCCACGCGCTGAGCGAGACCGTGGTCAAGGATGCGAACGCCTGGCACCCCGAGCTGCGCAAGTTCCGCCCCCCTGTCGAGTACGTCACCGCGACTTTGCGCGCCGCCGGCTGGAACGGCGACGGCGAGAACCGCGACAAGCAGATGCGCCGGTTGCTGGGCGCGGTGCGCGTGATGGGCGAGGTGCCGTTCGCAGCACCCTCGCCCAAAGGCTGGGACGACAACGCCGATGCCTGGGCCGGCTCCGACGCTCTGCTCGACCGCATCGAATGGGCCAAGCAGTTCGCGCAAGGCCTGCCTGATGCGAACGCGGCGCGGCTGGCCGAGGACGGTCTCGGACCGCTGCTCACGCCTAACACCAAATCGGTGCTCGCCAAGGCGGGCTCGAAGAGCGAAGCCGTCGCCCTCCTTCTCGCCAGCCCGGAGTTCCAGAGGCGGTGATGGCGCGCAATTCTAGTCCTCCCCCGCTTGCGGGGGAGGTGGCGCGAAGCGCCGGAGGGGGGAAGCGAGCGACTTGCCCCCTCCGCCTCGCTGACGCTCGGCACCTCCCCCGTAAACGGGGGAGGATTTTGTAGTGACAGATCGAAGTTGGAGTTCGTGAAATGACCACCCGCCGCAGCATCCTGAAGCACATGGCCGCAGCGACGGCGCTTAGCGTGTGGGATGCGCCGTTGCGCTATGCCTTCGCGAGCGTCAATACCGAGCGCCGTCTCGTGGTCGTCATCCTGCGCGGCGCGCTCGACGGCCTGGCCGCGGTGCCGCCGCATGGCGATCCCGATTATGCGCCGATGCGCGCGCAGCTGGCGCTCGACAAGAACGGCAGCGCCGCCAACCTTCACGACCTGGACGGCTTCTTCGGCCTCAATCCGGGCTTCACGAATTTGAAGGCGATGTACGACGCGAAGGAAGTCGTTCTCTTCCACAACATCTGCTCGCCCTATCGCGAGCGCTCGCATTTTGAGGGACAGAACTGCCTGGAGAGCGGCGGCACCTCGCCGCATGCGCTCAACGACGGCTGGCTCAACCGCGCGCTCCAGCCGATGGGCATGGCGGACGGCGTCTCCGCGGTGGCCATCGAGCAGACGCCGCCCTTGCTCTTGTCCGGCAAGGCGAAAGCCACGAGCTGGATGCCCGAGGTGATGCCCGAGCCCGACGCCGCCTTCCTTGCCAAGGTGCGCGCGCTTTATGCCAACGACACGGTGCTTGCCTCGTCGCTCGACATGGGACTGACCTTGCAGAACCAGGCGCAGGCGATGAACGACGATCCCAACGCCAAGAGCGGCAAGTTCAAGGCGTCCTACGGCAACCTGACGCCGCTGTTCCAGGGCGCGGGCAAGCTGCTCGGCCATGCGGGCGGGCCACGGGTCGCGGTGCTCGATGCCAGCGGCTGGGACACCCATGTCGCGGAAGGCGCGGCCGACGGCCAGCTCGCGCGCCGCCTCCAGGCGCTCGATCAGGCGCTCGAGGCGCTCAAGACCTCGCTCGGCCCGGCCTGGAAGAAGACCGCAGTGGTGATGGCGACCGAGTTCGGCCGCACCGTCCGTCCCAATGGCAATGGCGGCACCGACCACGGCACCGGCGGCGCAGCCTTCCTGCTCGGCAACGCGATA